>Ga0209041_1000746_pt1 | contig 22160 bp, 27 predicted proteins | sample SaaInlV_100m_DNA_4_FD_184647 | JGI IMG/M metagenome (GOLD analysis project Ga0209041, IMG submission 184647) | Marine microbial communities from expanding oxygen minimum zones in the Saanich Inlet - SI037_S2LV_100m_DNA (SPAdes) (version 2) | ecosystem: Environmental > Aquatic > Marine >... | reverse complement strand
TAGCACGTATTCTTGGTGAATATGCTAAACTTCCTCTACGTGGTGAATGTCGTTTTCGAGCTCCCATAGTTAAATCGCATCTAGATTTCCCTCTATTAAACCATGGGAGATATCGTTAACCTCTAAAAAAATTTAGGTTAACCAACTCTGCCTAAATTTTTATGGTTTTGTTAGATCTAATACCATATTCCAAATGGTTATAGCTCCAATAATAATTCCTACACTTCCCATCCCTATAGCTAATAACAAAAAATTTTTTCTTTCTGCCATGTTATGATGTACTTTGTATGTTCAAAATTGCTAATGTTCCTAACAATGCTTCTTCTAGACGTACCGTTTCAGTAGCTTGATTTGGGAAAAAGTTTAACGATTTTGCATTTTGAACATTTTTCATTCTTCCTCCTAAAATTTCATGAATTCCTTTTTCAGGTGAGCCAAATGCTACCAATACCGGTTGATCTGATGTTGTATATTTTGAAATTTGTTCTTTTGTTGCAGTTTTTCCTTTTCTTGATGTGATTATCACACTTCCTTTCCATTCCGAAAATATTGAAAACAAGTTTGCTCTTTCTTTAACTGAATAGCCCCAATATCCAGGTGCTTCTGTTTTATCTATTTCTTTAACTGATAATTTTGGGTACCCTTCTTTGAATTGGACTGTTACTCTTTTACCGACTCCTGTTTGTCCATAAAACTGAATTAGTTGATTTATTCCAACATCTACAAATTTTTTTCCTTTAACACTTACTATGATTCCTTCCCTTACGTCTCCTCTGATGATCTTTTTTTGATTGCTGGGTGTTATGTGGCTTGGGATTTTAAGTGGCTGCAGTACTCCTGCAAATTTTAGATCATTCATTTTTGGAAATAACCTTCTTCTCAAAAACTGGGGTGTTTCTAAATATTTTAGAATCATTACCAAGAGATTACCATCTTGCTTATTGTTCCCGCCATCTTGATACACATAGATTGTATCTATTTTGAACATAGAACAAGCTCTTGCAAGGACAGAAATTTTCCTGGTTTTATCTATCTTCAATGAATCATCAGATAAAGCTGACTCGGGAATGGCTACAGATAATTTCAATGTAATTTAATCTCTCAAAAACTAATATCTAATTTTTATCGTGTGGATATTTTTCTTTAGATGTATTTGCAAAACTTGTAATCTGTTCATCAGATACTAATTCGTATAATCCATCTGCTACTTTGATGTGTGCCATTCTTATGTGACTTTGATTATCTTTATCGTCACTGGATAGCTGAATTCCTGCAACAGCTAATGCTGATGCTTCATCTATTGACATGTCTTCTTTGTATGTTTTTTCTAAAAAGTCTGTTACTTCATCAGATCCTGAACCAATTGCAATTGCATCATAAGAGATGAAAGTTCCACTAGGATCAGTTAAGAATAATTCTGGTTTGTTGTTTACTACTCCCCCAAGAATTAATGCAACACCATAAGGTCTTACTCCTGCATATTGTGTATATTGTTGACATTGATCTGCTAAGTGTTTGGCAATTGTTTCAACCTCTACTGGTTCATCATAAATCATTTTGTTACTTTGAGAAAAGAATCGTGCATTGTCTACTTGACTTCTAGCATCTGGAATGTATCCGGCTGCTGCAACTCCTACGTGATCATCAATCTGAAATATTTTTTGAGCGATACTTGCAATTTGTAATTTTCTTGATTTTTCTTCCACTGCGATAACAATGCCATCTTTGCATTTTACGCCTACAGCAATAGTTCCTCTTCTTACTGTCTCAATGGCATATTCTACTTGGTATAGTCTGCCATCTGGTGAGAATACAGTAATTGCTCTATCGTAGCCTTGTTGTGCAGGAAGCATTTGATTCCAATGCGCTAATTCTTTAATTTATACTCTACTGTCTTTGGAAAATCGATTAGATATTTTTTGAGACTGACTGATCTGGATCGGAATTAGATTATTTTTGAATATTTTCTCTGAAAGTTTAATTCAAGTCTGGAGTGATTAATTTGATATGAATTTTAAAATTGAATTCTCAGGACATGAAAATGTTAGATCAAATCATCAAAAAACTATAGAAATTACCAAAGAACCACACTTGACCCCTAGAGGTGATTGTATTGTCGGTGTTAATGCCACAGCAAGTTGCAATGACTTACCTTTAGAATTAAAAGAAAAACTCAAAGATCCTAATTCTAGAATTACTTTTACAATCAAAGTGGATGATCATGAATTTATCATTAATGGAATGGGTCATTCTGAATTAATTTTGACTCATTCTGAAGATATCGTACTAAGGAAAAGTGATTTCATTTGTCCTCGAACTTTGGCTATACAATGTGATAAAGCATCAGATTCACTTCCTAGAGAAATTGTTACACTATTACAAGATCCAAAAACAAAAGGCACCTTTGTAATCACTGTAAATTAAAACTGTGACAATTTTATATGCATTAATTTTAGTTTGATTATGGGTCTTAAAACCAAGGTATTTCTTTTGATACCATTATCCGCATTTGGTGTAATTATCTTTGGCGTAATGTTGTATGTGGGATTATGTAAAAATTCTATGATCCCTTTGAATTGTTAATTTCAATGCTTCATTAATCGGCAATATTCGTCATTTTTGAGGAAATCAGATAGAACCCGTTGTCATAATCATCAGCAAATTTCAAAAATAAATAAAATTTTAATCTTTTTTATTATTTTCAGAATCTTTTGCTTTCTCTCTGACTTTTTTCATAATGCAAAATCTTGCAAGTGTATCTTTTAATCCCATAATTATTCACGGTGCATTCTTCACTTAAGGGTTTGGACAATGATTATTTCATTATGAGCAAAGATCGTAAGATCATTTGTCATCTGTTCTGATAAATTGATCTTACTTCACATTTTTTAATAATTTCCTATTTTTGTTAATTCTAATTTAGCAAGAATTACTTAAAGCATAAACTATTACAAAATTCATGGTAAAACCAACAATTGAATTACCTCTATCTAAAGTGCCCACTGATACCGAATTAAAAAAATTAAAAGAATATTTTAAGGAAATGCCTGTGTCTGAAATTCTAACTGGTTTAAAATTTGCAAAAAATAGATGGTCTGCAAAAGATGCGGGAACTCTAAAAGTTGGAAGAAAAAGTATTGTCCAAAAAGAAACGCATTCTGTTACTACTGAACAATCCCAATGGAGACTAAAAAATTGGAAGATGATGATTGCAAATTATAGAAGACGCGGTTATAGTTATCCTACCATATCTAGAATAAAGAAAATTTTAATTCAAAAAAGTAAAAAGAAATCTAAATAGAATTACCTAGTCCAGCCCATGCTAATTAATTTTTGAATACTTGAAGTTTTCACACATGCAGGATCTCCTGATTGTTTGAATACAAGTCCGTGTGTTGATTTACATTGAATATCTTTTGGGTTTATTCCTTCTCTGAGTTGTTTTAGTGGGGCTATGTCTGAAAATTCTTCTTCATGTTCTTCTTCATGTTCTGACTCTATTCCAAATACTTCTTCTTCATGCTCTGATGGTTCTGACTGAATTCCTGATAGTTCTTCGAATTCATAAATTACTGCATCCACATAATTTTCTACCATTTTTGGACTTTCTTGAGTTTTAAAACCTGCCCATACAAGTTCAAAGTATTCGTTAATTCTATCTGCATCTGTTGGCTCTATTTTATTTTCAATACTTGAAAATATTTGTTGAGATTGCCATACAAATGCAGAACCGTCTTGAAATTCTGCAACTTCTACTATGATTCCATCTTCAATTGCTTCTCTGTATTCTACTTTTGCAGTTTCCAAAAGCGTGTTGATTAATTGAATTTTAAATTCATCTTCATTACTTTGCTCTCCTACAACAATACTTCTTGCTTCTTGAATTACTGTCTTGGCCTCATCGATTGCAATTTTTGCTTCTGATTTACTTACCTCAGTGTTTGCTTTGTCTTTTAGTTCAACTAATGTTGTTTCAAGTTTTTTATTAAAATCAGGATTATTTTCAAGATGTTTACTCATTGTCTCATACAGTTCTGAAATTGGATGTGTTGCATGAACTAGTGCGAGTTTAGAATTATTTTCATCAAGATTCAATTCCAATGCCCAGAAATGACCTAGTGTTTCTTCAAGTGTTCCTGCAAATTCTAGTTTTTCATTTCTTTGCGAGTCTGCAAAACTTGATGGTACACTAGTTAGAATAATTATTGTAAATACTGTTAGCAGTATATTTTTCATATCAATCTGCAATTTTTAATCCATTATAAAGTAAATTGTCATTCTAAGAATTTAGAATGAAATGAAATAATAATTCTAAATTAGAATGTCTGATTTCCTATTATTCATTTGCTCTTTAAGATTATCTGGGATATCTGGTATTGATGATTTTGTCTGACCTGCAATCACACTATGGGCTTCCTCAAGAATTGCTAGTGTGTCTGCATTAGTTTCTTGACTAACATTCATGTCGTTTGTAACTCCCATCGATGATCCTGACATCACATCTCCTAATATTGATGATAAATCTTGCATTGAAGCATTAGCTTCAGGCATTATTCCATTAAGTGATGGGGCCAATCCTTTGATAATTGACATACATGGACTGAGTGTTACTACGACATCTCCTAATTCTGATACTGTATCTAGTCTAAGTTTTACTTGCTCCATGGATAATTTTGCCCCACTTACCATGTTTTTCATTTTTCTAACCTGTGCTAATTCTCCAGCATATGCTTGAGCGTAACTATTTTTGTTATTTCTTTGAGCATTCACAATTTTCTCAAATATTACATCATGTTTTTTGCCTAATTTTTGATTAATTCCGTCTAGTTTTGATATTTGAAAATGTAATTTTTTTTGTGCAAAATCTATTTTATTCTTTAGTGGCTCATCAGGCTTTACCTTGTCGATGACTTTTTGGGATATTGAACTTCCCTCTGTCTTGTTCCAAGAATTACTTATCATACCCTAATTTCACCAATCTCACTCAAAAATTTTGTTTTAAAGGGATTTGTAACCGCTGACACTGTAACCCTAGTTACACCTTGTCTTGGTTACACTATCCGAAGGTAAATGTAAAAATCTCAAATCCAGGATTGTTTGAAACTATTTGTATGGTGTGCTCTTCTGATGTTTCTGTTTGTACTATGTTGTACAATCTTGGCTCATCTACTTGTACAATACCATCTACACTAACATCTGTTCCTGCGATGGATTGTTTTATTGGTAATCCGTCTATGTATATTTCTAAATCTGCTTTACCTGATGTCACTATGTTTAACTCCTTTCCGCTATACGGGAGAACTATGATCCCTGTATCTGATACAAGTTTCATACTTCCTTTCAAATTAGTCCATGTCCCATCAAGATAGAAATTGTGACGTTGGATTGACTCTGGGAGTGAATATGTTACATCTTGATTTGGTCTAAACCCTTCTTCATTTCCTAATTGGTTACGATTTTGTGCAAAGTAATAACCAAAATATAATTCAGGGGATCGTAACCAAGAATGTTCAAATTCATCAATGTCTACTAACTCTTTTGCAGATGCAGTTTGCATTCCAAGTGAATTAGATCTTTCTTTTAATAATTCTTGAATTATTTTTTCAGTTTCTTGATAGCCTCCTTCCCCAATGTGATCATATCTGATGTAACCTTCATGATCTGCAATGTATTTTCTTGGCCAGTAATTGTTTTCAAATGCTTTCCAAGTTTCTTTATCATTATCCAAAACTACTGGATACTTTATTCCATATTTTGATACTGCAAGTTCTACGTTTTCAACATCTTTTTCAAATTCAAATTCAGGTGAATGTATGCCGACAATTAACAATCCTTGATCTGCATATTTGTCATCCCATGCAGTGATGTATGGAAGTGTCCTGATGCAATTAATGCAACTATATGTCCAAATATCATAAAGTACCACTTTATCATTGATTTCTTTTTCTAATTCCTCAGGTGTTGTATTCAGGTAATTTGTAATTCCAACTAAATTTGGAGCTGTTTTGAATCCTGATTTGTCCATTTTCTCAACCCCATTCTCATTAGTAGATACTGTTGTTGATTGAACTTGATCATCAAGAGTTGAGAAAATTAGGCCGATAACGCCTAATCCTATAACAATTATCACTCCTAAAATTAACCCTGTTTTTATTTCTGAATTCATTTAATCACCCTAGTAGTACCAGCTCATTGAGTAGTGGAAAGTTTGCAATATATGCAAGTTGATTTGTGAATACTAAAATTCCAAGTACAATGATAAAGCCTCCTAAAATTATATTGTAATATTTCAAATGTTTTGTCATTGAACGAATAACTCTTGTTGCTCTTGAGAAAAATATCCCCATCAAGATAAATGGAATTCCTAAGCCAAGTGAATATACAAGCAACAAAGTAAATGAAAGTGAAGGTGTAGTTGCAGCTAATGTAAGGATAGTTCCAAGTATCGGTCCTACACATGGTGTCCATCCTGCGGCAAACGCTAAGCCAAACACAAAAGACATCGGGTAGCTTGACTTTGAGTTTTTAGGAAAGAATTTTTTTTCTACATTTAGCGCACGAATTTTAGTTGATAATAACAAAAAGACACCAAAAGAAACAATTATGATTCCACCTACAAAGTTAAGGGTTCCAGTAAGTTCTCCTGCAGCATTTGAAAGAACACTGTTGATTATTACCCCCAAAGTTGAAAATACTACTGAAAATCCTAATACAAAAAATATTGTATTAAATATGATGTTTAATCTATTGACTGCTAAAACGGTTCCATTTTTTGAACCAAGTTCTGTAACTGTAGTTCCAGATATGTATGCAAGAAATGCGGGTATCATTGGCAGAATGCATGGGGCAACAAATGATCCAAGTCCTGCAAGTAGTGCTACAAGTATTGTTGGGTCTGCCATGAAATAAATTCATAATTTTTCCTTTAAAGGATTATTCCACATCTCGCCCCTATCCTAAGACTATCAATTTTTAACTGGGCTGTACTTGTTTTTGCCATGAATAAGCGATTTGTAATCGTAGGAATTGTTTTAGCAATAGTAGTCACTTTGGCTGTAATTATTGGGTCTCCTGCTTTGGGTGGCTTTGATGCTATGCGTTAATCAGTAAAATTTTCTGTATGCTTTTTCAAAAATCCTCAGGGTTTTTTCAATTTCTGTACCTGTCAACCACGCTGTAACTGATATTCTCAATCTGGCTTCATTTTTTGGAACGGTTGGATATCTTATTGGCTGTGCAAAAACCCCTTCACCCATTAAAAATTCTCCAAACTCCATGGCAAGTTTTTCTTTTCCTATGATTATCGGTATGATATGTGTTTTAGATTTAATTTCATATCCTATGTCTTGCAATCCTTTTGATAACTGAATGATGTTTTTTTCTAGTTTCTTTTTTTGTTGTTCTCTATTTGATTCAAATCTGCCCAATGTATGTTCTATCAAAAATGAGGGTAGTGCTGATGTGTAGATAAATGATTTTGATTTATTAATACACAAATCAATCACATTGTTTTGTGATGCTACATATCCTCCAAATGATCCTAGCCCTTTACTTAAACTGCTAATGTACAAATCAATATTTTTTCCAACACTAAGATAATCTGGGGTACCTTTCCCGTCTTTGCCTATTGTAAAATCTCCATGTGCATCGTCTACAATTGTAACTGATTTGGATTTTTCTGCTAACTCTGTAATTTGTTTTAGTGATGACAAGTCTCCATCCATACTAAATATCCCTTCAGTGATTACAAACTTATTTTTTGCTTTTTGTTTTAATTTCTTTTCTAAATCATTCATATCATTATGTTTATAAATTGAAATTTTTGCATCTGATAATTTGCATGACTCTATAATGCTTGCATGATTTAACTCATCACTGAAAATTAAATCACCTTTGTTTGCAATTGTTGATATTGTACCAAGATTTGCCATGTATCCTGTGGGGTATATCAAACTATTTTGTTGCGATTTATGTTTTGCAAGTTTGTCTTCTAATTTTTTATATGATTCATCATTTCCAGATACTAACCTTGAACTTGATTGCAGTTGTTTTGTTTGAATTTTAGTTGTTGCAATTCCTAAGTAATCATTTGAACATAAATTTAGTAATTTTTTTGCATTTATTGTAATGTACGATCCTTGAGTTTTTCCATACTTTAATTTTCGATACAGATTATTTTTCTTTATTTTATCTAATTCTGAATCAATAAAACTCAGTTTATGTTTGTAGGCCAATTCTCTCAATCATTTTAATGTCTTTTTCAGCCTCATTCCCGTTCATTGTTAAATATCCTGCAGTAATAATGCCATTTGCACCACTTTGAAGCAATTCCTCACCTGCATCATCCAGCATTGTTTCTCTGCCTCCTGAAATTTTGATTACTGATTCAGGCAATAGGAACCTGATCACTGCGAACATTCTGATAATCTCTGTATTTTTTAATTCAGTTTGCAACTCTAATGGTGTTCCTGGGACTGGAACTAAAATGTTGATTGTTACTTCTTCAGGAAATAATCTTGCCAACTCTAATGTTAATTCTAATCTTTGCTCTCTTGTTTCTCCAAGTCCTATGATTCCACCAGTACATAGTTCTAACCCTGCTTCTCTTGCAATTCCAAGTGTCTTTAGTCTGTCATCGTATGTATGGGTGGTACAAATTTCTGGAAATTTTGATTTTGCAGTCTCTAAATTATGATTGTATCTTTTTACATTGAGCTCTTTTAATTTTACAGCTTGTTGTATGGTTAGAAAACCTAAACTACATTCTACACTTATTCCAACCTTATCATTGACATCTTGAATAATTTCACAAACTTTTTCAAAGTCTTTTGGAGATGGTTCTCTCCATGCTGCAACTAGGCAATATGATTCTGCACCCTCTTGTTTTGCTTTCTTTGCCTTGCCTACTACTTCTTCTGGAGTTGGTAATTGGTATGATTCTATTCCTGTATCAAAAAATGCCGATTGGCCACAAAATGTACAGTCTTCACTACATGCATTTTTTTTAATATTGTTTAATTGTTCAACATCTACTTTTTCGCCATTAAAATCCCTGGTAATTTCATTTGCACATTTGGCAAGATCTTTTAAATTCTCATCTGGAATATTTAGTAATTTTTTTGCATCTTCAGCAGAAATATGAGTTCCTGCAAAAACCTTCTCCTGACACTCTTTGATAAATTCTACAACACTCACAATTACTTTACCTGGTTTTCCATTTATAAAAATAATGGAAAGGTTAACCTGTAAGAATTTAGGGGTTAACACTCAGATTAGGTTTGGTTTTGCAGATTTTATTGTCTTTATTGTCCTATTTAGGAGTGAATTTAGCTCATTTTCAGAAATTACTAATGGTGGAACTATCATTACAATATTTCCTAAAGTTCTGAGATAAATTCCATTTTTTTTACCATGCTCAAAAAATATTTTGTTTATTGATTTTTTAGGATGGATCGGCGTCTTTTTTGATTTGTCCGTTACTAATTCTATTCCCATGATCATTCCTTTGTGTCTGATATCTCCTACAATATCAATTTCAGAAATTTCTTGATAAAAGTTTTCAAATATTTTAGATGTTTTTTGTATTTTTTTTATCAGATTGTTTTTTTGATACATTTTTAGATTTTCATTTGCAACTGATGCTGCAATTGGATTTCCAGTGTATGTATGACCATGAAACAAATGTTTCCAATCATTAAATTCCCCTAAAAATGAATCATAAACTTTCTTACTAGCTAATGTTGCAGCCATTGTAATATATCCCCCAGTTAACATTTTTCCAAATGCTACAATATCTGGGATGCTTTTTTGTTCCTCATATTGTACCATGGAGCCTAATCTTCCAAAACCTGTAGCTATCTCATCTAGTACAAATAAGATATTGTGTTTTTTACATAATTGTTTTACCTTTTTTTGAAACCCTTTTGGATAAATTATTACGCCGCCTGCCATTTGTGCACCGCTTTCCATAACAAAAGCTGCAATGTTATTATTTTTGGAAAACCTTGATTCTATTTTTTCAAGACAGTAATTTTGATATTCTGAGAATGAGTATTTTTTTGGCATTCTATATTTATTTGGAACTGGAAATTGTATTGTTGAGAATAATTGTTTTTTAAATTTGCCAAAAAATTCTGGAACATATCCTACAGACATTGCACCAAAAGTATCCCCATGATACCCATTTTCCAAGGTTGCAATTTCTGTTTTCTTTTTCTCACCTATATTTTTCCAGTACTGTAATGCTATTTTGATTGCAATTTCCATTGCGGACGAACCGTTATCTGAATAGAACACTTTGTGCATTCCAGGTGATATTTTTACCAGTTGTTGGGCTAGTTTCTCTGCAGGCTCATTAGTGAGATTAAACATGGATGAATGTTGTAATTTTTTGCTTTGAGTGTTGATTGCTTTTACTAGTTGTGGGTTTGAATGCCCCCAAACATTACACCACATAGAGCCTACGGCATCCATCATTTTGTTACCTTTAGAATCAATTAACCACATTCCTTTGGCATTTGTGATTTTATCAAAATAATCCCACTCTTTCATCTGGGTGTTTGGATGCCAAACAGAACTTTTCAACGGATTTTGTATTATTTCAGATCTTAATAATTGAACGATTAATCTTTAGAATTCCCCAATTCTTTTATTTTCACTTCAAGTTCCTTTACTTTTTTTCGTAATTCCACATTTTCGTCTCTAAGCGAATCAATTCCCCTTTGATGTAACTCATTCAGATCCATTAATTTTCTGTAAGAATTACAAACTTAAGCGTATTGGAGTTTGGACTCAACCGATGAATTAATCAACTAATATTTTTATAAAATTATCATGAAATCTTTTTTCATAACTGGAACTGACACTGATGTTGGAAAAACATACATCACATCAGGTTTGGCAGTATCTCTTAGAAAACTAAACATAGATGTTGGGGTAATGAAACCATTTGCAGCTGGTACTGCCCAAAAAAAAGGTTACAAATCAGAAGACATTGAGATTTTATCTCGAGCTGCAATGGCAAATGATCCTGAAAACCTTGTCAATCCACAATTCTTTAAAATCCCTGCATCTCCATACACTGCTTGGAAAAAATTAAAAATTAAACCTAAAATTCCTACAGTGCTATCTAGTTTCAAAAAACTAACTAAACTCCATGACATGATACTTGTTGAAGGCATGGGGGGAATCATGACTCCCATTCTCAAGGATTACCATATTACAAATTTAATCAAAGATATGAAAATACCTGCAATTATTGTAACTAGTAGTAAAATTGGAACTGTAAATCACACTATAATGACAGTAAAAATGTGCCAAAAATACAAAATTCCAGTTAAAGGAACCATAATAAATAATTTTGATAAGGGATACGAAATAAAACAATTAAAAAAAGATTTAGAAGATCTTACTGGAGTCAAAGTCTTGGGCGCAATCCCATTTCTTAAAGACTTGAGTGATTCATCCTTGTATAATATATTTAAAAAAAATATTAACTTGAAATTACTTTTAAAATAATTGTCATATACGTAAAATTTTGAATTTATTTGTACTGTTTACATTAGTAAACTGTGCAATTTCAAATATGATCTTTGAAAATGTATTGTTTTCTTTGGATACGACAAATGATTTTTTATCTATTTTGATATCTTCTGAAAGTACAACCCATATGTTTTCTTTAATTGTTTGAATTTTTTCCAACTGTGATACCTTTTTACTGATAATTTCTTTATCTGATGATTTTGGAATACAAATTATCAATGATCTTTTTTGATCCTTTTCTAATGTTTTGATGTCTGGAATCACAATATCTAATTCAACACCGTTATGTTCTAATTTCCTTTGGCTGTTTAGAAGTGAGTTTGTAAGTAAATAATGCAAAATACCTGTTGCCAAAATCCCTACTGCCACATCTTTGGTATCCATAGAAACTATTTTGTCATAACAATTTTGTAATATTTCATTAATCACCTCATCAAATTTCTTTTTTATAATTAATTTTGGAATGGTAGGTGAATTTTCAATGTATTCAAACAGATAATCTTTGATTGGATTTGGTTCTTCTTGCATTAGTTATTGTTCTAAAAAGCCCTACTTATATCAAAAATGCTCTAAAATGAAATAAAAATGAAAAAATTGTATTGAATTATTTTACAACTAGTACTGGAGTTTTTGTTTTGTGTAGGACATAATTTGATGTACTTCCCAAGAATGCTTCTTTTGCACCGCCAATTCCACGAGCACCTATGACAATCATGTCAAATTTACCTTTATTTGCAAATTTCACAATATCTGAGCCTATGTGGCCACCACTTGTTTTATGTTTGAATGTGATTCCAGATTGCTGAACTTTTTTCATTGCTGGTCCGATTGCCTTTACTGCTCTGTTTTGTGAATCATCTCTCATTTTTTTGGTGTACTTGATTCCTGCAACTAGGGGTAGTTGAAATACATAAAATCCTGTTATTTCTGCACCGCTTAATTTTGCAATATCTATTGCTTTATCTAATCCTCTATTGGAATTATTAGAACCGTCAAGTGGTACAAGAATTTTATTAAATTTTCCCATAACTAATCATCAAATATTCTAAATATAAAACCCATTTTGATTTTCATTTTTGAGATTAAACTATTAGAATTATTTTGATGAATTTTCTATGTGGATTGCTTTTAGTACGTCTGTTTTACTAACTACCCCACCCAACTTCCCGTTAATTTTAACACCGATACCGTTAATTTTATTTTTAATCATTACATCGCATGCACCAGCAAGATCCTGATCAAAATCAATTGATGCAAAATTACTAGTCATGACATCTTTTGCCTGAACGGTATTCCCAAAACCTGAATCAGAAAGAAATCCATTTCTAGTAAAAACAACTGAAATACTTTGATCAGTGTTGTCTAACACTGAATCAGAATTCCCTTGTTCTAATGCAACATGGAATAAATCCCTAAAAGTAAGAATTCCCTCAATTTCATCATTATCATTTTTTAAGAAAATCCTAGAAATCTTTTCAGAAACCATTTTAGAAACCACCTCTCTAAGTGTGGAATTAGAATTCATAGATACATAAGAAATTGTCATAACATCCCCTACCCTGTGATTTTCAGAATAATTTTTAGAATAATGTTGGGCAATGTCTGTCTTTGTTATTATTCCAACGAGTTCGTTATTTTTTAAAACTCCTAATGATCCTATTCTTTTTTCAAGCATAGTCTCTACACAACTCTCTACATTTTCTGAATCTTTAACAGATGTCAGTGTATTCATAATCTCAGATACTTGTATCTCGTCAAGATTTTTTTCAGTTTCTTCAGTTAGCAAGAACAAACCAATGTCTTTTTCAGTTATTATCCCTACAGATGATTTTTCATCAGTCACAACCAATCTGCTAATATTATTTTTTAAAAGTTCAGCAATTATGTGTGAAAGTGAGGCGTTTTTTTCTACAGTAATCGGGTTTTTGAAAAGATAATCTAAATCAGACATTCATGCCACCTTAATTATTTGATCAGATACACCGGAATTTTTGATTTTTGAAGTACATAGTTAGAAACACTTCCCATCATATCTTTTGATGCAGACCCTGAACCTGTAGAACTCATTACAATATGATCAAACTTTCCAGTTTTTGCAGTATGTAGTGTGACATGACTGGGTGATCCTCTCAAAAGCTTTGTAGAGAATTTGACATTTTTATTCCCAGCATGCTTTGTTGCTTTTTTTAAAACAACTTCGCCCTCTTCCTTAAGTTGCTTATCGAATATTTTTGTCCTAGGACCTCCTTCTATGACATGAGGAATTACATGAATGCATGTTATATGTCCGTGTGTAAATCCTGCAAGAGTAATTGCAGTATCTAATGCTTGAAAAGATTTTTTTGAACCATCAACTGGTACAAGAATTTTATTAAGATCCATAATGGAGATTCAACTGTTATCCAATATTAAGAGTGAAAGTGATTTTCATTGTTGAAATTAAACCCCTGAAATTATTTTGATGATCCTAACTTTAAAACATCATAGTAAATATGAAAAATCCTTTTTCTAAAAAAAATAACTGCACACAGTGTGAAGCAAAGTTTTCAAATCATGATGATCTGGTTGTTCATGTTAGACATGAGCATCATAAAACTATTGTAAAATGTCAAAAATGTGGTAAAGAGTTCATTCATGAAAAAGATAGACTACACCATGCAAGAAAAGAACATGAAGAAGATATGAGAAAAAGATCTCATAGGAATTCATATCCTGATTAATATCGTACTCAAAATAGAGTAGATGAAGTCCGATCAAGGTTTGGGGATAAACTCTAGTTGAACTGTATTTTGGAAATAAACAATATGTTATTTTATAAATTATTTTTTTGGTTTAATTATTCATTAAAGATGTAACGTCTTTCGCCTCTGGTCTCTGTCTCTGTTTCTACATCCACTAGTACGAATTCTTTTTTTGAATGCAGCATGGATTTTTCAGGAGACAGTCTATTTTCATGAAGACTTTCATATTCATCAAGTGTGAGTCTTCGTCTATCTTCTAATTCTGCTACCAAATTCATATTTTTCACAATTTCTTCATATCCTGGCTGAATGACTCCGCTGAACACCATTGCACTGCTTCCACTGCCATATGATCCAAATCCAACACGCTTTCCTTCCAAGTCAATCCCTTTTTGATATTCGTATTCTAGACTACTTCTAAATCCCAAATATAGTGATGCAGTATACAGATTACCAATCATCGTTGATGCGATAAGGGAACTTGCAAGTTTTGATTCATACACTTCTTGATATTCTGGTGTTTTTGTAAATAATTTGGTAAACTCGTGATCTTTTGTCATAAATTCTTCATCCCCTAGCACTGATTCAATTGTTCCACGTGGATCTTTTGGTACTGGCTCTTCAATTCCTATTTCAGATAAAACTCGTTTCCATCTTGGAAGCTGACGCCATTCGTGTCTTACTAAATATGCTAATGCCTTTTTGCCCATGTTACTGTATGGCAAGTGCATGTGGATGTAATCTAGATGATCTACTATTGTCTCACCTGGCTCTATTTTGATTAATCCTGTCGATACTACTTTTTTCTTGTATGCCTCTACTGCTTTTCTCACTTGTATCATGTAAAGCATATTGGAGTATTGTCCATGAACAATGGGCGTCTCTTTTCCAAACGGTCTGTAAAAATCATATTCATCTTTAATTGATGTTGCTGTAACTTTAGGATCAAATGCCAATAATCGTGGGTTGTCATTGAGTAACATGACTACAGAACCAGCACCTTGAGTCATCTCTCCACTAGAGCCCATGTCATATTTTGCAATATCTGATACTACAACTAGTGCGTGTTTTCCCTCTGCTTCTCCTGCTCTAATCCAGTTTGTATTGTCATATAATGCATAAGAACCACTTACACATGCAAACTTAGTTTCAATGCCTCCACAGTGCTCAAATGTACCTTGACCATAGACTTGCTCTAACATTCCAATAACGTAAGAGTTCATCGCTTTTGATTCATCAAAAGATGATTCAGTTGATACGTATAATCTCCCTATGTCTTCTGGGGATAGTTTATTTTTTTGCATAATTTTCAAACATGCATTTGCTGCAAGAATTGCCGGGTCTTGATTAGAATCAACTATTGCCATTTGGGATACTCCTAACCCTTTTTGTAATTTTACAGGGTCTAGTCCTCTGGCTTTTGCAAAATCTTCTGCATCAATGTATAATCTTGGAATGTAAATCTCAATGTCATCTATTCCAGCTGCCATAAGCTTGCCTCCGATATTTCATTAATAAGGTTATTGAGTAAATTCTAGCAAACGTGTGAGGTAGCCTTAATTGGCCTGTATTTTATTAATGCATTTTAAATGATCGACTTTGTTCAAAGAAAATCTAATTTATGAATGATTTTTTGATCTAAGAATACCACAATCGTATAATTTTGATATTATTTTTTTAATTCTATTTCAAAAATATTTTCAAATGTTTCAAATGGCTGTGCTCCAAACAGTCTTGTTGTTTTTCCATCAGGACCGATTACAAAAAATGCCGGAGTTCCTGTTAGTTCAAGAGACCTTGCATTTTCATTACTTGAAAGAATTATCTGGGAATTGGCTCCATTTACCATGCATTCTGACCATTGATCTACATTCAAGTTGATTTCCTGTGCAAATTTTAGAAGATTTTCTGAAGATGCCCATCCATTATTTTCTCCTGTCCAATTTGAATACAATATGTCGTGATATTCCCAAAACAACCCTTGATCTTTTGCACAATGTGCCCCATGCGATGCGTTAACTGAATCAGGACCAATTATGTTGAAATCCTTGAAGATCATTTTTACTTTTCCTGTTTCAACATATTTTTGTAATATTTCATCTTCAGTAGAATGAAAGAAAACATTACAAAAATGACATTGATAGTCCCCAAATTCCACTAATGTGATTGGTGCATCAGGACTCCCTAATACTGGGGACCCATTATCCAAAAATGTACTCATTGTAACTTTTGCAGGTCCCATTTGTTCAATTGTGGGTGTTGGTTCTAGTACAAGCCCTGTTTCATTTTGATTAAATCCAAAAAACATGCCAATTATCACAATTGATGCAATTACTGCTCCTATTCCAAGTGAAGGCCCATGTATCAATAAGCAATTTAATTTTCTTAATACATTTAGTCTTTTGTTCTACGGTGTTGATGAACCTCCACTGTCTGATGCTTCTCCTAAGCTAAAAATCTGAAAAGTTTTTGATGATTTTGAATTTTCATTTTCTGCATTTATTGTAACTTCAAATGTTTGTCTTGGGTAATTTTCAGGAATTGGAAATTGTATTTCTAAAAGCCCCTTATCATTAGTTACTCCATTAGATGAATAGAATTCTTGATTACCTTCATCTAAAACTATCACACTAATGCTTGTATTTGAAATAAATCCATAGTTCTGATTAAAATCATTTGATATGTTTTGTCCTGGATGGAAAGTTTTGATATCTATTTGTACATCCTTTTCTGAATAAACTCTTTGAGTATATTGTACTAAAATTGATATTTCATCATTTTTTTCTATTTGAATTACTTCTTGGTTTGATTTTTCTTCAAATGATAATTTAGTAAATTTCCCATCCATGAAAATTATGCCACGTGTATCTATTTTGGATTCTGATATTTTTGAATATGTTATGTATGGAAATCCTTCAACTGTTAGTCCTGAAACGCGAATAATTTCACCATTTCTAAATTCCCTTATGTTGATTTCATTACTAATCTGAAATTGATTTTCTACAGTATCTAACGTTCCAGTTTGTAAAAAATCAATATTAGTAATTGTATCTGTTTGTGCGGATGCAAAATTTAACCCAAAAATACCAAAAACCATCATAAATGAAATAAATAAAAATGTGTTTGAATACATAATGTCTTGAATACTCAGATGTTTGTTATTTTATAAATAATCTATTTTATTTCTAACATGATTCTAATTAACTTCACAATTATGTGCCTAAATCTATTCTCCCTTCATTTTTTACAAAAGATTATGATTTTGTATATTTTGTTGTAATCTAAATAAATGGGCTAAACATTTGTAATTCATGAAGAAGGTTTTTGTTAATGGCTATGGCTCAATTGGTAGTAGAATTACATCCTTTCTAAAAGACGATCCTGAAATTACAGTTATTGGAATTGGTAAATATTCTCCAGATGATAAAGTAAATCTTGCCATTTCAAAAGGCCTTAATGTTTATGTTCCAGAAAAAAAAATCAATGATTTTTCAAATTATAAAATTTCTGGAAGCATAGAAAAAGCACTAGATGATTGTGATTTGGTAATAGATGCTGCACCTGGTGGCCACGGTTACAAAAACAAAAAAAATCTATATGAGCCAAAAAATATTCCTGCTATTTACCAGGGTGGTGAGTCAATTTTAGGAGATGAATCTGTTTCAGATTTATTATTTAATTCTAGAGCAAACTATGATCTTGCATTTGGTAAACAACATGTAATGCAAGGTAGCTGTAATGTTACAGGAATGGGCCGCATATTGGAACCATTACGTGATACTTTTGAAGATCAACTAGTTCGATTTGATGTAACACTTGTAAGAAGATGGGCAGATCTAGAACAAACTGACAAAAAACTTTCAGATACTATAGAAATGACTGAAAAACCTCATCATGGTGATGATGTTAAATTGTATTTTGGAAAGGATGCGCCTCTGTATGTGCGAGCAATTAAAGTTCCAACAAGACAAATGCATTTGCACATTATGGATATACGATTCAAAGACACTGCACCAAAACCATCGCAAATACATGAAATTTTTACAAATGAATTTGGAGTAGCTACTGTTTGGACTGCAAAAGGCACCAAAGACATTAGAGATTATGCTCAAAGTATGGGATTTAATTTTGTAGACACTAACATGATCCATATTCATGCAAATATGACTACATCCATAGGAGACACTGTTCAAATCATGTATTCAGATGATCAAACAGGGATTGTGATTCCTGAAAATCACATGTTGTTGCAAGCAATGCTGTTTGAGAAATCATATGAAGAATCATTTGCTCATACTGAATCAATATTCCATATGGTTGAGAAAAAGAAAAAACTACAAGATCATTTTGCTAAAAAAGATTAATCTTAGATTCGCTCAATTCTAATTTTTTGAGGAACATTTTTTGAAACTTTTTCTACAATTATTCTGAGGTCATCTATCTCTACTTTGTCGCCTTCTTGTGGGATGTCTTGGAGTTTTTCATGTAATAGTCCGTTCAATGATGCATAATCATCGCCATCTGGAATTTTTGTTTTAAAAATTTCATTAATAACATCAATGTCCATATCTCCATTTGTAATTATTGTATCATGATCAATTCTTTCATATCCTATCTTTCTTGTAAGGTCTGTCTCATCTTCTATCTCTCCAACTATTTCTTCAAGTAGATCTTCTAAAGTAACTAGCCCTTCAACGCCTCCATGCTCATCAACTACAATTGCCATGTGTGTTTTTCTTCCCTTCATTTCTTGTAATAATGAACTAACCATTTTTTCTTGTGATGCAAAAACGGGTTTTCTTGCAATCTGCTCAAGACTGGACATTTTGTTGTCTTTTTCTAATTCTTTAAGGACATCTCTAACATGAATAAATCCTACAATATCATCTCCATTTTCCCCATAAATTGGAATTCTTGAAAATCCTTTTTGATTGATTTGTGGTAATGCCTCAAAAAGAAGCATTTTGGAATTTAGTGAAAACATTTTGGTTCTTGGAGTCATTACTGAACGAATTACCGTGTCATCAAATTTTAAAGCACCATGAACTAACTCCATCTCTTCTTTTTCAAGAGCTTTTTCTGCCAATCCTTGATCAATTACTCCTTTGATTTCTTCTTCAGTAATTGGCGGTGGGGCATAACTACTCCCAGTTAATCTCACCACTCCTCTTGTTATGACCTCAAAGAATTTTACAACTGGGTAAAACACATAACTAAATCCCAATAGGACTGGAGCATATCTTAATGCAATTTTGGTTGCATTTGCATTACAATATGTTTTTGGAGTAATTTCTCCAAATACCAAAATTAAAAATGTCATTACTCCCACTGCAATCCCCAACCCATCATTTCCAAATAATCTGATTGCAACACTTGTTGCCAATGCAGAAGAACCAACATTGACTAGATTGTTTCCAAGATTTACACTTGACATCATCCAGCTAGGATTTGTTTTTAATTTGTGCAGGGCTTTTGATCCTTTTTCTTTTTCATTGAATAGTTGAATAACTTTAGATTTTCTAACTCCCACCAATGCAACTTCTAAACCGCTAAAAAATCCAGACAATCCAATTAGAACTGCCAATGTTGCTAGCTCAATCCATAAATCTACCATTGTTTTCTCCGAAATAATTTCTTAGAACAACTATGCCTGTTACTCATTTAGTTTTTTTGCACCATCTTTTGGTTATAATAAATTTGAAAACCTTAGATTTAACTCTTAAGCTTAGTAATTATTTCATTTTAAATTCTATTTGAATTATGAGGCTATTTTTTTGGAGGTATGGCAAATTTATTTTCAGAATTACTATGGTATTCGACCGGTAACATTGCATCTTTTTGACGACCTGTGAGAATTCCTACCACTATGTCATCTTTTTTGATGACTTCTTCATTGATTAATTTTTTAATTCCTACAACTGTAGCTCCTGATGCCATCTCACAATCAAATCCATTAAGACCTACGACAGACATTCCATCAAGCATTTCAGAATCTGAAACAGTTGTGGATACCCCATTTGTAAATTCTAATGCACGTAATCCTTTCAAAATATTTGCAGGTCTGCCTATCTGAATAGCTGTAGCTTTAGTTTTTGGTCTTAATCCTTCTTCATCTAAATGATCATAATATCTTGTAATCAACTCTGTGTTTGGTCTACCCTTGTTCCATCGAAGTTCTTCTCCTTCAAATTTTCCATTATACAAATCAGATAATGTACTAGCTCCTTCAGAATTAATTACAGCTATTCTTGGAATTTTTTTAATCCATCCCCATTCATATAATTCCATTAATGCTTTTCCACAACTAGATGTATTTCCCAAAGCTCCTCCAGGATAAACAATCCAATCAGGAACATCCCACTTCAAATATTCCAATGCTCTAAACGGAATTGTTTTTTGTCCTTCAATTCTAAATGGATTAATGGAGTTTACAGTATACCCGCCAAATTTCTTTGCATCTTCTAATGATTGGTTCAATGCATCATCAAAATTACCATTAACTTCTACTATTTGTGCACCAAATTGATATGCTTGACTTAATTTCCCTGGTGCAATTTGTCCTGCTGGTATATAGACATCACATCCAATCCCTTCATTTGCTGCAAACATCCCTGCTGCAGCTGATGTGTTTCCCGTAGATGCACAAACAATTTTTTTAGCATTTACTAATTTGGCATGAGTTACTGCAGTTGCCATACCGTTATCTTTGAAAGAACCGCTAGGGTTGTACCCTTCTGGCTGTAACCATAAATTATCACTTGAAATATTTGCAAAATCTGCAACTTTTGACATATGATATGGTTTAGACTGTCGTCCTTCAGCACCATCTAAAGATACCAAATATTTTGAACATTCTTCTGTGTTGTTTGTATCAATTTGACAAAAATTTAATAATTCTCGAAATCTCCAAACTCCGCTTTCATTAAATATTATTCCTTCATCCATTTTACCTCTATTGGCAAAAACTTCTTTGAGATTCTCAGACGGCTTATTTTTGTATTTTACATCTAACATGTGGCCTTTTTCACATTGGACATTTGTACTCTCAATTGGATATTCTAAACCACATACTGGATCAATACATTTGAGATAAGCGTCACCTTGCATTGCAATTACACATAATTGGTGATAATTTAAAGCAAATGTGTAAATTTTACACAAGTTAAGCTATTTTTCCTAAACTATAGATTGGATAAATCTCAAAAACAAGTATGGTCACACACATAGAACATTTGGAAAAAGTACTCAATCATTTTGTTGACTCTTATGATATTCTTAGGGGATTTGATGATAAGCCAGGTGATCTTGATCATATTAAGAAAGAGTTGTTGAAGGTTAATGGATTTCTTAAAGTAATGACAAACAAAATTGACTCTAAAGACATACCCTTATCTGATTTTAAGGAATTACAAGCAAAATTCAATCATTATTTAGAAAATTATTCTTTTGAAAAAGAAATAGAAACCATGTCCCCTTTGTATTTTGATGACACTCATAGAATTAAAAATATGAGATTAAAAATACTGGAAGCATTAGAAAATACACACATGATGGAAAACGTGGGAGATTTTCTCAAAAAAATATGACTGATGTTAAAAAGTGTATTTTGTGTAAATGCAAAGATCATAGATTAATTGGTTGTTCAAGACATTTTTCTAAAAAATGTAGTTGTTTTAAAGAAAAGTGATCTGATGATGCCTATTTTCGTTTTGGACCTGATCTTTCATGAAAATTCAAACAACATTTGCATTCTTTTTCAATACATTCAGATTCATAATGATGACCACAAATTCCACACTCACAACTTGACATGACACTGTTTATTTTATTTAGAATATAATTTCTCCCTTGATTTTTTATGAGTTTAAGGTCAAATAC
>Ga0209041_1000733_pt1 | contig 22410 bp, 10 predicted proteins | sample SaaInlV_100m_DNA_4_FD_184647 | JGI IMG/M metagenome (GOLD analysis project Ga0209041, IMG submission 184647) | Marine microbial communities from expanding oxygen minimum zones in the Saanich Inlet - SI037_S2LV_100m_DNA (SPAdes) (version 2) | ecosystem: Environmental > Aquatic > Marine >... | reverse complement strand
CTGATACCATTGTACTTGTGTGTGCACATCTTGGTTGCGAAACAATCCGCGACACGCTGGTACTTACGGAAGACTTGGTACACGACTTTAATCCTGAACACCACACGGAAATGCTGGAAGGGATTTCTGTTGTGGAAAAGGGCTCGAAGGTATCTGGAATGCAAACAATGAGTACACTGGAAAATCCAGAATTGCATTCAGGGGAAAGCCTTGGTGAAATGCTGGAAGATGTCCCAGGATTGAATTCGCTTAGTACCGGTGGTGCTATCACAAAACCAATGATTCATGGTCTTCACAGTAATCGACTGTTAATTTGGAACAATGGTGTTCGACAAGAGGGACAGCAATGGGGCAATGAACACGCGCCTGAATTGGATCCAGCAATTGCGGATGAAATTCAGGTAATTAAAGGGCCCGCAGGTGTTCAATACGGACCTGACGCTGTTGGAGGAGTGATTCTCATCATGCCGAATTCATTACCCGATAAATTCGGTTTGGGAGGTTCTATGATTATTAATGGACAACTAAATGGCCTTGGTGGTTCCTCATCGTTGATACTTGAAGGGAGGAGTAAGAAGTGGTCAGCGTTGAGATGGAGAGTTCAGGGTTCAGGTAAAAAGATTGGTGATTTGAATTCGCCGGACTATGTCTTAAGCAATACAGGTGCGGAGGAACTTAATTTCTCGTATGCCATGTCGCTGACCAAGGAGAAGGCCGCGCTGAATGTATTTTACAGTCAATTCAACACCAACCTCGGTATTCTCGGAGCCAGTCACATTGGGAACTTTACGGACCTCGAGAGGGCTTTTAACTCTTCGGTTCCGTTAGAAATCCAGCAGTTTAGCTACGAAGTGAGGAGACCATATCAGCACGTTGAGCACGAACTGGTTAAGGTGAATGGCACTCTTGAAACTAGTGAGAATGGAAAACTTGAATTAACATATGCTCGTCAATACAATCTTCGAGAGGAATTTGACCGGCATAGACTTTCGAATCCAGAAAGACCAGGATTGCAATTCGAAATTGTGACCCACAGTCTTGATGCGACCCACACACAACGCAACCTTGGTAAGCATCGACTTAAAACAGGGATTTCGGGTTTGTATCAGGTCAACACGTTCGAAGGCAGATTCTTTATTCCTGGGTTCAGAAAATGGACTGGAGGACTATTTGCTATTGACCGTTGGACTTCGGGATCATCGATATTTGAAGCCGGTGGAAGATTGGATTATGTGCTGCAAGAAGTATATCTCTCCGAACAGTCCGGATTCAACAAGTATGACCATCGCTATTTACAACCTTCACTTTCGCTTGGCTTATCCAAGCTTATTGGTGAAAATGGAAAATGGAAGCTCAATGCTGGAACATGCTGGCGTCCACCAAATGTCAATGAGCTGTATTCAAATGGACTGCATCACGGGGCAGCGACTTATGAAATCGGTAATAGGCATCTTCAAGCCGAAGTTTCTTATTCACTGAGTTCTGGGTTCTACTATCAGTCTGAATCATGGAAGCTACAAGTTGAACCGTACGTCAACTACATGAGGGATTTCATTAATCTGATTCCAAGCTTTCCGGCAACATTGACTATTCGTGGTGCCTTTCCAACGTTCGAATTCCAGCAAATCGATGCCCTTCTGTGCGGACTAGATATCCAAGCAGAAAAGTCAATTGTCGATTGGTTGAAACTCAAATGGTCTGCTTCTATTTTACGAGCAAGAGATTTAGATGCGAAAGATTGGTTGGTTCAAATGCCAACCGATCGCAGTTCATTGGCTCTAAGCTATGAACAGATTAAGGGAAGGTACACACTCAAACTATCTCCTCAACTCGCATGGGTGAACAAGCAATGGCGCGTTCCTCCAGCGAGTGATTATGTCGCACCTCCAGATGGATTTTTCCTTGTTGGCTTCCAGAGCGGCGTAAAGCGCGAAGGGAAGTCGGGTGTGACATTCTTAAATATTGAAATAAACAACTTATTAAATGAGAGGTATCGGAGTTATCTGAATAGATATCGATACTTCGCCGATGAAGTAGGCTTTAATCTAAAAGTTAGAGTCGGTCATCGATTTTAAAACCATATAAAATGAAAATTCAAACTTTAAATATTTTCCTCTTGGCTCTTATTGCGAGCTCGCTATCACTTAGTTCATGTAAAAAGGATGATGACGACCCAGATGATCATGATCACGATCACGAAGAAGAATTGATCACAACTGTAGAACTACATATGGATAACACAGCTACTGGCGATCACTTGACGGCTACTTGGTCTGACCCAGATGGCCCAGGTGGAGAGGACGCGACAATTGAAGCAATTACTCTTGACACAAATTCGACATACGAGGTTAGCATCGAGTTTTCGGATGAGTCAGGAGATGAAGTTCATGACGTGACTCACGAAATCGAGGATGAAGCAGCAGAGCATATCATATGCTTTGATCCATCGTCCGGTGAATTAAGCGTTTCTCGCACAGATTCAGATGGCACCCATGGAATTGGTTTGGAATCTGAATGGACCACAACGGCCGCAGGTTCACTGAACATTACAATTTCCCTCAAGCACCAGCCTGATGTCAAAGACGGGACTTGTGATCCAGGAGAAACCGACGTTGAAGTTGAGTTCCCTGTGGTGATTCAGTAAGACACCTATTGGAGGAAAGAAAAATCCCAAGTGATTGCTTGGGATTTTTTTGTTTTAGTTGTTTCCTAAGATCAATGGGAGACCATCCTCACCAGAGCCTATCACAATCACCTTCGTATTTTGAGACTTAGAAAGATCTAAGGTGGCTTCGATTCCTCTCATTTTGAGAAGTGCAGGAGTCAAACTGCTGTTCACAATTTTGTTGGCTGCTGCCTCACCTTCTGCTGCAATTCGCTTTCGCTCTGCCTCACTCTTCTCCTTGTCCAAGCGGAACTGATACGCCAAAGCTTCTTGTTCTTGCTCTAACTTATTTTCGATAGCCTTCTTAATTTGAGCTGGAAGATTAATTGATCTGATTAAGAGTGCCTTCATCTCGATGTTATTGGCACTTAGAACTAACCCTGTCTCCGTTTTGATCGCCGTTTCAACTTCGGCTCTCTTAGTGGAATAAATCTCTTCAGCCGAATAGCGACCCATGACCTGTCTCACGGAAGACCGTACTTCTGGGATGACCAATTTTTCGACATAAGATCGATTAAACTTTTCATGGATGTAGCCAATCTTATCAAAAAGTGGGTAGAATCTCACGGTCACATCAACGGAAATTGAAAGTCCGTTTTTATCAAGCACATCCATCGCCTCTTCTTCTTTGCTTTCGGCCACGTCGTAGATGTAGACATCGTTCCATGGTGCTTTAAATTGCACCCCAGGAGTCTTCACATCATCCTTTTCCAACCCTCCATAAAAGGTGTAAAACACAACTGCGCGTTCGGTGGCCTGTACTGTGTAAAAAATTCTTGATGAGAAAGCGAGAATCACAATGAGTGAAATGATTCCTATTACCGCAAATGGGATGAGTCTCCGATTGTCCATGTTTAATTAAGCTTTAGCCCGCAATGTATGTGTTGCTACAACAACGACCTAGGGAATAAGTTGATGTGGGTGAATTCATGTTAGAATGGGCTAGGTAGTTGGTCAACGGTTTTGGAAATAAAAAATCCCAAGCATTCGCTCGGGATTCTTCTTAACTATATGCGTTCTGAGATTTAGTCGATGACGATCAACTTTTGATGACCAAGAACCTTTCCATCTGAGACCAGCTGAGCTGAGTAGATTCCACTGTTTAGAGCTCTCAGATCAATCACAAAATTCGACTTAACTCCATTCAATGCTTTCGTTGTCGCAATGGCACCGCGGATATCACGAACTGTAATTGTCAAATCATCCCTGGAAATATTTCCGAGTTGAACTTGGAATAATCCACTGTTAGGATTAGGGTAGATGTGGAACGATTCCAAGTCTAATTCTCCTTTCCCTAAGTTGCAGTTGATGTCGTTGTTGTAAACCAGAAACTCCATTGATCCCTTACATTGATTGTTGTCGGTTACATCGACCGTGTAAGTTCCCTCGTCTCCAACAGTAATGCTGTCAAAGACAGAACCATCACTCCAACTGTAGGTAAAGGTGGCATTGGAATCACCGTTTTCAGCTTCAACGATTACATCTGCTGTCCACTCAGAAGGATTGCAGTTAATCGTTCCTGTGAGCGCCACCGGGTTGTCCGCACAATAGTCGCCATTGTAGAAGACCATTCGAATGATCGGGTTATAATCTATCCAGCCTGCGATCGAACTTCCATCGGTCGTAATAAATGAATTAACTAACCCTGCCGGACGATTTGACATCGGCGTCCTGATGACACCTGATTGACCTATCCATCCGATGAGATACTCACCAGTGTCAATGGGAAAGAGTTCCTCAAAATTTAGTCTGATGACTTTATTTGAATCATCGTAAGTGGTAAACATATTTGAGTCGAGTGACACGAATTCACTTTCTTCTGGGATAGACAAGTCAACGCCTCCAGCATTGCCAATTTTCCCGCCAGTTACCTTCCAAATTCCGGCAAGCACCAGTGAGCCATGATCTGTTGCGAAATTTGAAGTAGAAAAGATTCCAAATTCAATGCCGGCAAGAGTATCTGCCTCAAAAACATCGAATCGCTTTAGTATGCCGTAACCATCTGCCCAAGAAACGGCGCCGCCCACGAAACCGTCATCCCAACCCATAATTTGATCGGTGACTTCGAATGTCTCGGTAATTGTGTTGTCGCCAATGAAATCATCCGCACTATCACCTGACACTTCGAACTGGACCGTGTGCATTCCTTTCGCTAAAGGGGTAAATGAAGTTGTCAAATCAACCGTGTCAGGAGTATTGAAGACGGAGTAGTCCACATTTGGACTTGTCCCGCTGAATGTGCTACTTCCGCTCACATCAGTTTGTAGGTGTGCATTAGTCTGAGTGGACTGAGAAAGACTTCGAAGAGCAACTCCGAAATTTAAATCCATTGCTGCTGCTTGTTTTTCAGGAATAGTTCTATAGAAGGATGAATACTGAAAATTGAGCGCATCGGAGCCGCCGCCGTTGTAGAAAACGTCTTCAATAGAAAGGTCCCAATCTGAGCCCCCTTGAACTTTTACATCATCGATCTGCCAGTAGTAATAACCTGAGAGACTCCAAGTCGCTGCCTCATGAAAGACAAAGCGTACTTGAGCTGATGCACTACCACCAGCCGTCTGTGATATATTAACCTTAACAACTTCATCTCTAGGGCCTGCGTCATTGTAATCATGGAACCAAGAAGCATTATAGACCGTATCCTGGGTGGCAAAATTGTCCGTAGAAACAAACACAAATCCGTGCGCGTCATACTGCCGGAAGTAACTATGGAATGACAAAAGCACATTTTGTTCTCCGCTACAGTCAATGTATGGAGAGGTCAATGCACCAGCGTGTGGCGTTATACCCGGACCACTTCCACCAACTGTCCCTCCGTTATCCAGATAATCAGAATCAAAAATCAAGAATCCATTATCTCTCGTGGCTGATAGAATGGTTAGGCCTCCGCCGGCATAAGCTCCGCGTGAGCCTGTACCCGTATCTGGCGTCGTGTTTGGACCTCGATATTCCCAAAGTGCCGTTGTAGTATATCCTGTCAGAGCTTCATTATCCCAATTTCCCATTCCGCTACTGAAGTCATCAGAAAATAATGTTGGGCCTTCTTGTTCCGGAAGGTCTGCCTCCATTTTTATTGGCTTAAGATTATCCGGTCGATCGTTTGTCAGGACATGGTCTTCGATGGGCTTGGCAATTGCCTTATCCCTTGGAGTTTGTGCAAGTGCTGCCCCTGCGATTAGAATGGCTGAGAATAGTGTTAGGTATGATTTCATCATTGTAGGTTTATGTTGATTAGTCAGAGATAGAAAGACAATTAAATTGAACTGAGTCAAGGCGCAATCCGTTATCTAACTTTCCTAAAATTAGGGATTTAGCTGAGCGCACCAAATATTTGGCGGTTCAAATGAGAATACGGGAAGCCTGCAATTGGTTGAGTGGGCTTCAAATATTGAGCGATCAATATCCGGTCTAGTCTCAACAGATGAGAGCAACTTATTCAAAGAAGTGACCGTTGCCCAAATCCACTCAAAAATGAGGGCTACCCCCTATTGTTTTGCTCACAACATGCAAATAGCTTTGAGTCAAACCTTTAGAGTATGAAAAATCCTAGCCTTATAATTATGTGCTTATCCCTCTGTTGGAGCCTGAATTCATCCTCACAGTGTATTTCATTCACCTCTACACCTTCGGATGTTTCTTGTAACGACTCAATTACATCCTCAAAATGAACTCCTGAACAGCTCAATTTAAAGTGGCCATGCTCAGGTGAAAAGACCTCCACTATCCATTCTGACTCATTGGCCTTATTTATGGACAGCTTCATCATTTGGAAGTACTAGCCCTACTTACAGAGGCTAAAAAACTTGATGTTAACCCAATTTCCATAGTAGACAGAGAGCTTGGGATAACCTATCTCAGACTAAATCAATTGGAGAGTGCAAAAGGAGTATTTAATGAATATTCGGTCTTTCTGCAAAACAGGCTCAAGGCGATCGATAGATTGGAATATCCTAGCGCTTCATGTGTGGTAATTCTCCCTTGGAGATAAGAGTGTACACAGTAGAGGTTGAGAGGCGTAGAAACTCTGCTGTTTCGGATACGGTTAACAGCTCTGGTTCACCGTTTGTCTCTTGCTTGTTATATGGAATGCTCTTTAAGTCTAGAAGTAGAGCCTCAATACTGATAAGCCTGGATTCTATTAAGTCAAATGGATTCTTCATATTGCTTCATTAATTATCATGAAGCGAAAATGAAGGGGGCTATGAGCAATAACCGGTTATATCCGGTGACTAATTCAGGAATAAATGGTTTCGTACTGCCGTTCTAATGACTTAATATCTTCAAGCGCTCTTAGTTTGGCCTCTGGAGATAGGTGAGGAATAGCGCTATTGAAGAGTTGGATTTTGTTTTTTAAGGTGGTCCGTGTCTCCTCATCAGGGATGGCAATTCGATTGGTAGGGCTGCAATAAAAGTCATAAAGCTGGCATATTTTTCGTCCAGAGTTTTCCTCAGTCCAGCCGTATTCTTTAGCAATTTCTTTGGCGTTATTCTTCCTATCAATATGGCGTCCTTCGTAGGCGCAAATGAGACCAATTAATTTTTTCATTCCGCTAATATAAAAGGCATACCCTCCTTCAACTCAGCTACCTCAAGTAGATTAGAATATTTACTATATTTAAAAAAAAATGAAAAATTTATTTTATATCCTATTGATATCTGCCAATTTAATCTCGTGTGTATCTACTGATGAAAAGAAAGAAAGTAACTCAAATTTTAGTTTTGAAAACTCAATTATTGAATTCTCTTCTACCGATGACTTAGGCAATGTTTTGTTTTATCCCGAAGGTGAAGTGGCTATAACAAGTACAATTATGGTTTGGAAGCCTGGATTTGAAACACCCTGGCATTTTCACCCATTTACAGGGCCAGCTTTCATTGTGCAGGGTGAACTAACAGTTGACTTTGACACCACTAGTGCTTTAAGTAATCTAGAGTCAGAAAAAACTCCAAATTTAACTAAGGTGTTTAAGGCTGGGGATTCTTTTTTAGCTATCCCAGATGTTTGGCATAAATCACATAACTATGGATCAAAAGACTTAATATTTACAGTTTCTTGGTTGGGAGAAAAAGGAAAGCCAATAAAAGTATTAAGTAACTAACTAAACCATAGGCATATCCTCCTCCTTCAACTCGGCTACCTCAAGACACCTGAGGTAAGTCAAGGAGACTATGCCTCATCACCTGCTGTAAGGAGGGGGTGCAATCCCCTTCCGCTGGTAATAAAAAAGCCCCTGACTCAAATAGAATCAAGGGCTCCGTTCTTCGATCTGTTGCCCGACAAGGACTCGAACCTTGACTGACGGTACCAAAAACCGCTGTCCTGCCAATTAGACGATCGGGCATCCTTATAAAAGGAGCGCAAATGTAAAAAACATTTCATTTTTGTCGTGACAAGAAAAACACAGATTTCATTGTATTTCAAACGCATTCCTAATATCATCAAGCCACTCGCGAAGAATCTGGTCTTCGAATTTCCAAACGATGAGAATGAAATCTACCTCACCTTCGATGATGGACCGCACCCAGAGCTTACTCCATGGGTATTGGATGTATTGAAATCACATGAGGCCAAAGCAACCTTCTTTCTGATTGGGAGCAATATCAAAGGGAATGAGCAGATCGTAGAGCGAACCCTTTCTGAAGGTCATCATATTGGTATTCATGGATACAATCACCTGAGCGGATGGAAAACCAAGGACGTGGAGTATATCGCCGATATGAAGAAGGCAGCCGAGCAAATTGAGTCAAAATTGTGTCGCCCTCCTTACGGAGAGATCACTCGATCACAGGCTAAAGATCTTTCGAAGCAATTCAAATTGATCATGTGGTCGCATCTGAGCGCCGACTTCGACTTATCACTTTCACCTCAAGATTGCATCAACCATGCAACAGACAAAATCAAATCAGGAAGCATTATCGTTTTCCATGACAGTGAAAAAGCAAAGCCCCGATTGCTCGGGGCTTTAGAACCTTCAATTAAATATTATTTGGAGCAAGGTTTTAACCTCATGCCAATTCCGGCCTAAGCAAGTTCCGGCATCACAACATCTGCTCCCGCTTCTTTCAAAGCATCAAAGCCTCCTCGAATGTTGGTGAGATGTGAATAGCCCTTTGAAGCCATTATACTCCAGAATATCACACTTCGATATCCTCCTTTGCAATGCAAGAGGTAATCTCTGTTCATATCCAGCTTCAGGTATTCTGAATGAATGAAGTCAAGTGGAACGAGTTCAGCACCATTAACGTGACAAGTATCGTATTCAGAAGGCAATCGAACGTCAACAGTCTGTCCTTCGGGTTTCGCATTCACAAACTGATCTGGTGTAATGCTTTTAACCGTTCTTAAATCGTTTCCTGCATTTTCCCAGCTCTCGATGCCTCCGCCAAGATATCCGAGCACATTGTCGAATCCAACTCGTGCAAGACGCATAGTGGCTTCGTCTTCTCTACCTGCTTCTGTAATTAACACTAACGGCTGATGCAGATCGGTGATCAACGCTCCAGCCCATGGTGCAAAATTACCGTCGAGACCGAAGAACCAAGAACCTGGAACGTGTCCAGCTTCAAAATCATGTTCGTGTCTTGTATCCACTACCAAGGCTCCGTCAGCAATAGCCTTTTGAACCATCTCTACACTCATCTCAGTTGAAGAGCTGTAGATATCGTCAATTGACTTGTAGCCTTGCTTATTCTGCATGGCAGCTTTCGGGAAATATTGCGGAGGAGGAAGGATGCCCGTTGTCAATTCTTTAATGAAGTCTTCCTTGGAAATATCACCCAATGCGTAGTTGGTTTGCTTCTGATCACCTAGAAGAGCCGTAGTTTCATCTGACATGTTTTTACCGCACGCGGATCCTGCTCCATGCCCAGGGTACAACACAATATGATCAGGAAGAGGCATTATTTTCTCTCTAAGAGAATCATACAGCGTTCCAGCCATATCTTCCGGAGTCATAGTGCCATTCTTCTGAGCCAGGTCAGGTCGGCCGACATCACCAATGAATAAGGTGTCGCCAGTGTAAATGGAATGAGCCTTTCCATCTTCATCATGAAGAAGGTAGCAGCTTGATTCTGGTGTGTGTCCAGGAGTGTGCAGCAACTTGATCTTGATCTTCCCTAATTCGAAAATCTCACCGTCGTTCGCTTCGATGATATCATAACTGGTCTTTGCAGTTGGCCCGTAAACAATCTTTGCTCCGGTTTTCTTTGCCAAATCAACATGACCACTTACAAAATCTGCGTGGAAGTGTGTTTCGAATACGTACTTAATCTGCGCTCCGCGTTCCTCAGCCATCTTAAGATAGGGCTCAGTCTCACGAAGTGGATCTATAATAGCCGCTTCTCCATCTGATTCGATGTAGTAGGCTGCTTCAGCCAAACATCCAGTGTAGAGTTGTTCTATATACATATCACTTTGTTTTGAATTACAAAGGTAGGTAGTAATGAAATGAAGAAATGTGATTTAAGACACCGTTAAGGTTTGCAGCGCTCAATTTCAGCTATGGACAAAACCCCTCCGGTAGGCATCAAGCTCCTATTCTGGGGGCAGAACCGGATCGTCGTTTTTTCGGGAGAATGTAATCCCTAAAACTATCTCATGTGATCCCGACGTAGCAACACCGACATCACCGATATCAAAATCGTATGCATATCCGATTGTCAAGTTGTTTTTAAACTTGTAACCGGCCATCACCCCAACCGCTGCGGGTAATTGATCAGAGATCAGTGGAGTTCTATAAGAAGCTCCTAGCCACACCATCTCTTGATAGATTCCTCGAACCTGAAGCTCAAACATATCCATCGGAGTAACATACCGTCCAAGAAGATTGGCTTCGATGTCAAAGTCATCATCGATTTCGTACATATATCCGGCGTTCAAGTAATAATGTCTTGAAAGGAGGTTATCTGTTTCGCTGAAATCATCAAAGAATTGAGCCCGCATGTTTGCGATCTGAGGAACATAGATTCCGACATGGAAATTATCGCCTGCGAATCGAACGCCCGATCCAAAATCTGGTGTCCAAATAGACATATAGCCATTGCTTAAGGCAATATCACCCACGTTTTGGAGATTTAGCTTTCCTCCGTCAACAGCAAACTGAAACAATCCCGCTGAGAGTGAGAAACTGAGCTTGTATTCTGTACTAATCTTTAAATGATAAGCATACGAGAGCTGGAGACCGGTCCGTCGGGTATGTCCAACGATGTCGCTAAACACTGCACCGCCTAGACCCATTACATCTGATACAATCGGTCCCTGAAGGCTCAAATAATAAGTCCGCGGGGCGTCTTGAATTCCAACCCATTGGTTTCTGTAAAGAGCATTTGCATGATAGTAGTCATCAGCACCCGTCACTGCCGGGTTGATCATGTACTCGTTCATATAAAACTGAGTCCACTGTTCGAGCTGTTGTGCTTGCGACCACAAAGCCGATACTGAAAAGACGAGAAGTATTAATAGCTTTTTCATGATTCAGTTCTTTATTTCAGGATTGTTACCGGACCGGTGATTAGCTTTTTATAATCATCGTCATTCAAGTCGATGATGTAGTAATAGGTACCAACCGGTAATTTACTTCCCTGGAATGTTCCATTCCATGGCGATACATAACCCGGAGCTGATTCGAATATTGGGTTACCCCAACGATTAAAGATTTTCACGACTGCACTTGGGAACCGATCGATTCGATCGATGAAGAATTCGTCATTAACGCCGTCACTGTTTGGTGAGAATCCACCAACCGGATCAACTACTTTTTCGACCGTTACGATCATGCTGTCAATTCCAGAACACCCATCGGCATCAGTAGCAAATACGTAGTAGGTGATCGTCTCCAAAGGATATACCGTTGGATTCAGAGCAGTAATGTCACTGATATCAATTTCTGGTGCCCAAGTAACTTCAACGCCAGGATTGGCTGTTGGATTACCTCCAATTTCAATGCTCTCCAGTGGTTCGATTGCTCGGTCTCCACCAGCATCCAGTCCTGGACCGTCTGTTTCGTAGATGTAAACCGTATCACGACTTACACAAACACCGTTGATTCCTTCTACGACGTACATGGAAGTATCGCCCGTCACAGATACAATAGCTGAGTTACTTTCCGTGTGAATCGTTCCATTCGCGTTCAACCATCTCACAGAAGTTGCTCCTGAATCAGTTGCTGAAATCGGAATGGTTTGATCGTTCGGACAAACTTCGAAGTCATCCAATGCGGTGACCTCTACAAAGAACTGTGCTTCTAATTCGAACGTATCTAATACGACACATCCACTGTCATCGGTGAGCTGAAGAACATATGTTCCAGCTAAGGCGCCTGTTAAGTCTTGAATTGAGAGTGTGTCGCCGTTGTCACCCATCCACAAGTACGAATATGGCGGAGTATCACCGGTGACCGTAACAAATACAGATCCATCACCTGTGTTTGTACAAGTAGGTTGTTCTACCGTATCTACGGTCATCACAATCGCCGTAGCTCCGCTTACATTGATGCTCGTAACGAACTCGCAGTTGTTGGCATCAGTAACGGTTAATCCGTAAAGCCCAACACAGAGATCAGTCAGTGTTGTATCCGTGTCGCCGTTACTCCAGCTGTATGTATATGGACCCGTTCCACCAGCAGCGCTGATGGTAATTGAACCATCACAGTCGCTTCCGCAGACCACAGATTGTACTTCTTGAACTTCTAGATAAATCTCTTCTGGTGTATCGATCTCATAGATGTCAAATGCAAGGCATCCATTGTCGTCAGTGACGGTTATCGTATCAGGTCCGGCACAAAGAGCTGTGTCGTCCTCGGCTACTCCTCCACTCGACCACGCAAAGCTGTACGGCGTTGTACCACCCGTTATAGATATGAACACCGCTCCATCACACTCGCCAAAGCAACTGACATCGTCAATGTTGTCGAGTGCAATACTCGGAGCATTGTTGTTATTCAAGACAACGTTGATCGTATCCTCACATCCCGCCGAATCAACGATTCTAACATTGTAGATACCAGCAGCAAGGTTTATTGCAACTTGAGTATTCTGTGGAGGCAATAGAGCCGATCCAGAAGCATCGAGCCACTCATAAGTGTATGGTCCGCCGTTTCCTCCAGCAGCAGTAACGCCAATCATACCATTTGCTTGTTGGCAATCAGGTTCGATCATGCTATCAACGGTCATGGTGATCGCAGCTGGATCCGTTAGGTTGAATGTCAAACTATCGGAACATCCAGCAGTATCAGTGATCGTCACACTATAAAGACCAGCGCAGAGATCCGAAAGACCCGTTGTTGTGTCTCCTGTATTCCATAGGATGCTGTAAGGTGGCAAGCCACCAGATATGTTCAATGATATCGATGCATCGCATTCTCCTGGACAACTAATGTCATTTACGGTAGACACAATAACGAATGGCTGAGGATCGGCAAGAACTACCGAATCAACAATCACTTGTCCTGTACTATCTGTAAGTGTCAATGTGTAAGTACCAGCACACAGGTTGCTGATGGTATCGGTCGTACCACCATTCGACCATGCGTATGTGTATGGAGTAGTTCCACCTCCAACGTTGGCTACGATCATTCCATCGCATCCTCCACCTTGACAGCTGATTTCTGTAACGTCAAACGTCAAGAGTAGCAGCGTCGGCTCCGTAATCGTAATTGTATCTACGGTCGAGCAACCGTTCGTGTCCGTTGCTGTGACAATGTATGTTCCTGCACAAAGTGTGTCAGCAGTATTTCCATTGTCCCCATTTGACCAATTGAAGGTCACAGTTCCAAGTGAGCTAACCACTGTGGCTGTTGCTGAACCATCACAAGCGCCTTGTGCAGAGGCATTGATACCGGCAAGACTAATATCTGGTCCATCCGTTTCAGAAACCGGATACAAGAATTCTGCAGTACATCCATCGACATCAGTAACTGTGAGATCGTATGCTCCGAAACACAAGGAATCAAGCGTTGATGTCGTATCTCCTGTCGACCACATGAACGTTAATCCACCTGCTCCACCAGAATATGTTGCCGAAATCTCACCGTCACAATCTCCGCAAGTTGCGTCCGTAATCGTAATTCCAGATTGAACGATTGCTGCTGGCTCCGTGATTTGGAATGTATCCAATAAGGAGCATCCATCAATATCTGTAATGGTCACTCTATGCTCTCCTGCACAAAGACTGTCCGCTAGGACCGTTCCATTTCCATTTGAAGGAACTGGATCCCAAGTAATGGTATATGTTCCTCCGCCTCCACTTGGTGCAAGTAGAATGCTACCATCGCACTCTCCACTACAAGAAGCGTTGGCGATTGTTTCGTTGCCGAAAATTTCGGTTGGCTCAATAATGTTGAAGGTTACAATTGTATCACAACCACCACCGTCGTCAATTGTGACCGTATATGGTCCCGCACTCAAGTTTGTGTTGCTTGCTGTATTACCAGCTCCGTTACTCCATGTGTAGGTATAAGTTCCCGACCCACCTGTTGGTGAGAGAATAATTGACCCGTCATCGGCGCCGAAGCACGTGATCATTGAAACAGCTGCGTTAGGGTCAACAGGTGTCGGTTCTGTAATGGTAATCGTATCCACACTCACACAACCTTGATCGTTAGTCAATTCAACGGCATAGGTTCCAGCACATAGACCGGTAACGGTGTCCGTTGTTCCCACAACCGATCCTGATCCGAAGTTCGTCCACTCAACTGTACAAGGAGCGAATGTGCATGTGTAAGTCGCATATACTTCACCGTCACAGTTTCCACATGTGGCGTTCATTCCAGACGCAGTGACAGTATCAGCACTGTCAGCGTTTATCAATACGTTTTCTATGGTGAAGCAGCCTGCTGAGTCCGTAATTGTAACGGTGTTAATTCCAGCGCACAAGGAGTCATTCGTTGCTCCTGTTTGACCATTGTCCCACAAGAATGTAAATGGTGTTCCATTTCCTCCTGTCGGATTAGCTGTTGCCGTTCCATCGCAGACTGTGCAACTCGACGCCACAATTGCGCTGAATGTTGTTGCAATTCCTGCTGGATCAACGATCGTCACACACTCAATTTCAGTACAGAGATTTCCATCTGTAACCGTCACGCAGTATGTACCCGCCGGAAGGTTAGTTTCTGTTTGACCCGTGTTACCCGAAGGCCACAAGTAAGAATAGGTTGGCGTACCACCTGAAGCGGTCACCGTTGCCGCACCATTCGAATCACCAGGACAAGACGGGTTGGTCGTAGAGTCAACTGTAATAACAATTGGCGTTGGCTCTGTTATCACAACAGTATCCGTTGCTGTACATGATCCTCCGTCAGATGCAGTAACAATGTACGTTCCTGCTGTCAAGTTGTTGATCGTATCTCCAATTTGAGAAGTACCACTCCATGTGTAGGTATATGTGCCACTTCCTCCAGCGGCCTGTGCTTCTGCACCACCGTCAGATCCCCCATTACAACTTACACTGTCAATTATAGATGCAATCACCGTGAGTCCAGTAGTAGGTTCCGTGATCGTTACACATGCTGTGTCCGAACAGCCATTTCCATCCGTAACAGTTACACAATGGCTGCCCGCAGCAAGTCCAGTTTCAACTGCACCGGTACCGCCTGATGGCCATAGGAAAGTATATCCTGATCCAACAGTTCCGCCAGAACCGGAAGCATTCGCTGTTCCGTCTGATCCACCGAGACAAGAAACGTTGGTAGAAGTGTCAATACTGGCAACTACCGGTGTCGGTTCAGTAATGGTGATGGTATCAAACGATACACATCCAGAATCATTGGTAAGCTGCACGAAGAAGTCGCCCGCCCAAAGGCCAGTGACAGTGTCTTGAGTTCCAAGAAGTGTGGTTCCACCGACTTCGTACCATTCAACATTACAAGGAGCTGCAGTACATACATAGCTCGCCGCTCCAATTCCTGAAGAATCACCGTTGCACAGTGTGTTTTGAACTACAGATGCGAATACTGTATCTGCTCCGAGATTGGGAACATTTACAGAGAATGAATCTGCACAACCATTGTTGTCTGTGACTGTCACAATGATAATTCCAGCGCAAAGGCCTGTTTCGGTAGAGTCAGTGCCACCGCTTGGCCATGAGTAATTGTATGGTGAAGATCCACCGGTAACATTGACTGTGGCTGATCCATTACACGACCCGCAGCTTGTTGGGTTGACATTCGAGAATGTCGCTGTCAATCCACCTGGATCTGTGAGACATTGAGTTGCTGACCCTGTACAACCATTATCATCTGTAACGGTAACAGTGTAACAACCTGCAGTAAGTCCATTAATTGTTTGAGATGAAGCCCCTGTACTCCAGTTATAGGAAACGTAGGTTCCTGATCCTCCTGTTCCATTTGCGGTGATGGTTCCGTCATTTCCACCAGGGCAGTCTGGATTTGTAGGGTTGAATGTTGCGGAAACCACTGTTGGATCTACGAGCGTTACACAAGCTGTGTCTTCACAAATTCCTCCATCCGTAACAGTCACACAATATGTTCCAGCTGCAAATACAGTAGTGTCATTCGTTGATCCGCCCGGCCACAAGAATGTATAGGTTCCTGAACCGCCAGTAGCAGAGGCTATCACAGTCCCACTATCACCATTACAAAGAGGTTGGGCAAGAACCGATGCAGATGCATCCAGCCCTGTTCCGGGCTCCGTAATCAATATTTGATCCGTAGCTGTGCAGCCATTGGCATCTGTTATTGTGACCGTAACCATACCAGCTGGAAGAGCTGTAGCAGAATCGACGATTGATCCGTTCGACCAACTGAAAGAGTAAGTCGGTGTACCACCTGACCCTGAAGCAAATGCCTTTCCATCGGTTCCGTTGAAGCAAACATTGTCAACAGTAGAGTCAATGCTCGCAGTAAGGACAAGGGGCTCGTCGATAATAATACAAACGGTATCTGTACAAGATGTACTCGTGTCAGTAACGGTGACGCAGTATGTTCCAGCGGTCAATCCAGTCACCGCAGCTGATGTGGCACCGGTAGACCAGTTGTACGTGTAGTTTCCAGTCCCTCCAGTTGCTGACGCTTCTGCATCACCATCGGTTCCACCATTACAAGAAACATCACCACTGTCAATGATTGAAGCGATTATTCCAGTTGGAACAGTGAGAATGTAGCATGTTGAATTTTGGCAAAGATTATTGTCTGTGGCTGTCACGCAGTACGTTCCAGCAGTAAGACCAGTGATGGTCGGACCGCCACCTCCAGTTGACCATGCATATGTATACCCAGGTGTACCTCCAGAAGCATTCGCTGTGAGCGTTCCATCATTTCCAGGTCCGTTGCAAGAAATGCTCGTTTCTGTAATCGCAATGGATATCGTATCCGGCTCATCAATATTGACGGTATCCGTATCAACACATCCACTATCGTCTGTGATTGTTACCGTATATATTCCTGCTACGAGGAATGAGACTGTGTCATTCGTGAAGCTGTTGTTCGTTGATGACCCATTGCTCCAAGAGTAATCGTATGGCGGGTTCGTGCCACCAAGTGGGGTTGCATATGCCATTCCATCATTACCGCCGTTGCAAGAAGCATCGGAGATCCAATTTGCCTCAGCTGTAAAACCTGATGGAGCTGTAATAACAACAAAACCCGTATCTAAACATCCGTGTGAATCCGTGACAATAACGCTGTAAGTTCCTGCCGTAAGATTGGATATGGTATCCGTTGTCGCTGCGGTATTCCAAACGTAGCTGTATGGGGCTGTTCCACCACTAACACTGACAGAAGCCTGACCTGTACCCGAACCTCCGCAACCTGAATTCAGAGTATCCATTGTAAGAATGAGGTCTGTTGGTTCTCCGACAATCACTGTATCGAATCTGATACACCCAAATCCTGTTTCGAGCCTCAATAAATATGTTCCTGCGCACACATTACTAAACGTATCTCCTGTATTGATAACAGTGGTTGTATCAGGAAATACAAACCACTCTAAAGGATCGCAAGAGAAACATGTGTATGATGCAACGACTTCACCATCACAATCTCCGAAGCAATTCGCATCGGTAACAGATGTGCTGATGGTAGGTGTAAACAAATCACTCACGGTTGCTGTGTCAGCACCTGAACATCCATCGTCATCCGTAACGGTTACTTGATAGATTCCAGAGCAAAGTGCGTTCTGTGTGTTGGTAGTACTGTTGGAAGTATCTATCTGTCCACTACTCCATGTATAGATGTATGGTGTCGATCCGCCACTCACTGTGGCAGTAGCTGTACCAGTACAGAAGAAGCAGAAGCTATTAGTGGTAGATAAGGTAACTGCAACGGTAGTTCCATCCGAAATTGTTGTGGAGGCTGTTTGGAAACAGCCATTATCATCTGTAATTGTTACAGTATGCGTTCCAGCTGTGAGTGCAAAAGCAGTATCGGTTGTCTCGCCATTTGTCCACAAGTATGAATATGGAGATGTTCCTCCACCGCCGACCGCGACTGCCTGACCATCATTACCTCCTGCACACGTAGGCGAAGAAGTCGAACTGATTGATGCCGTGACAGCGGATCCAGGTTGAGTAATATCGACCTCAGATGTATCGGTGCAACCGTTGACATCAGTGACAGTAACGGTATATGTTCCAGCAGGAACCCCAATTAAAGAATCATTCGTAGAACCGTTTGACCAAACATAAGTCACAGTCGGAGCGGCTCCGGCATGTGTAACAGTCGCTACACCAGTTGAATCACCATTACAATCAACATCTGCGACGACAACACCCGTTGCGTTCCAGTTACAACCGCATGTATCGTCAACTACCACTACGGCAGTATCGGTACAATTATCATTATCCGTCACTGTCACCGTGTAGGTGTTGGCGAGCAAGCCCGTTATCGTCTGGGATGATCCGCCATTACTCCAGCTAAAGCCAAATGGCGCAGATCCACCGACCATGGACACAGAAGCCGATCCTACAGAAGTGGTACAGCTATCGTCAGCTATTAATATTCCATTCGCTACAAACCCTGCTGCTGTTACCAGTGTTACAGAAGCGCTATCCTGACATCCATTTGCGTCCTCGGCAATTACTTCATACACTCCTCCAGCTAATCCCGTGATCGCCGCAGTGTTGCCACCATTACTCCACGTATATGTTATTGTTCCAGTACCACCGGTTGCCAATGCTTCGGCTTCTCCGTCATCGTCGTCGCAAGTCGGGTCAAGAGAATCAATAATAGAGACAGAAACGGCAGTCGGTTCAACCAAGTTGACCTGCCCAGTATCAGAACAATTGTTCGTGTCTGTAACTATCACGGAATATGCCCCAGCCGAAAGTCCGAAGATCGAATCGTTCGTTGAAGTCGTATTCCATAAGAATGTGAAGTTCCCTGTACCTCCAGTGACGACAGCATAGGCCTCACCGTCATCAATTCCATTACAACTAGGATCAAGAGAATCCATGGTCAATGTAAATGCGTTTGGCGGACTGATTGTCTCATCTGTCACTGCCGTACAACCGTTATCATCTGTGACTGTAACTGTATATGTACCGGCAGTCAAGCCAGTCTGCACCTGTGCAGTTGAACCATTACTCCATTCAAATGTGTAGGGAGCAGTTCCTTGGATTCCAAAACCTGTTGCGGTTCCATCCGTGCTATTCTGACATGTCGGGTCAGTAGAATTCGCCCCGGCAAAGAGAGGTAATGGGTCAGTTAATGTTGCGGAGTCAGTTCCTGTACAACCATTATCATCAGTTACTGTAACAATGTATGTCCCAGCGGTAAGATTATTTGCAACCGAATCATTGTCACCGTTGCTCCATGCGTATGCATAAGGTGCTGTTCCACTCGATCCACTTGCTATGATAATACCAGAGTTCTCTCCACTACAAAGCGGGTCGCCGGCTGTATCGATGGATACAGTCAACCCAGTAAGTGGTTGAGTAATAACGACAGTTGCAGAATCTGGACATCCATTTACGTCCTCAGCAGTAACAGTGTAGGTGCCACCAGAAAGACCTGTGATCGAAGTCCCAGTTCCACCATTGCTCCAATTATAAGTTATGGTTCCTGTGCCACCTGTAGCCAATGCAGTTGCATCACCATCATCAGCGCCAGCGCAGGTAACGTCGGTTGAATCGGTAATAGAAACTGAAATGGCAGTTCCAGGTTCAGTAATCGTAATGGAATCCACTCCAGTACATCCCGCTCCGTCCTCAGCTGTTACCAGGTAGGTTCCAGCCGTGAGCCCGGTTTCAGTCGCACCTGTAGCTCCGGTACTCCATGTATAGGTATAAGCGCCCCCGTCTCCGCCCGAGGCACTCGCGGTTGCGTCACCATCGTTACCTCCAAGACAATTCACGTTATTGGAAGTGAAGGAGATCGTGATTGCTGGTGCATTATTGAGAACCACAGTAAGTGAATCATCACAACCAGAAAGGTCAGTTGCAGTTACGGTATAAGTTCCTGCTGGTAGGTTGTTGAGCGCAGCGCCCGTTGCGCCTGTATTCCAGTTGTAAGTATATGGCCCACCATCGCCGCCTGTTGCCAGAACAGTGATAGAACCTGAGCTGTCACCCGCACAAGCAGGTTGAGTCACACTTGTTGTATCTATGAATAGTGTGTCTGGTTGATCGATGGTCAAACAAAGCGTGTCAGAGCAAGAAGTTCCTCCAGATGAATCAGTAAGTGTAACGCAATAATTACCAGCTAAAAGTGTGGTTTGTGAGCTTCCTGTTCCACCTCCTGGCCAAGAATATGAAAATGCTTGAGTTTGTGGAATAAAAGCGATATAGTCGTTGGTCGCGGTGAAGTTGGCTTGGTTACGTCCCGTTGCCGTAATGCCCAATGTACCGCCGGTGTTTTCAAGACCTTGAGTGTGGTTTCCACCATCCGGGTCAAGCACAGTTCCAAAAATCTCAATGATGTTGGACGTCTCATACAAGACTATTTGAAATGTTACATCATCATTGTTTGGGTAGTGCGGAATTTCAAAAAAATTGACCACCAATATTCTGTAAGGAGAAGTTCCTTCCGTATAGTACGATATCTGTCCGCCTCCTCCTGGGTCGAGATCTTCCCAGAAACCAGCAATCAGGTTATTTGGTGTTCCTGTATTTGGGACACTTTGCCCCGTACAACATCCATTTGCAGTGCTATTGTCAAATGTTATAAATCCGTTAGTTGATATTCTAAACTGAGTATACGTAGTTCCATAAAAGTCGAAATTGAAGCCAATATTGATTTGATTCGAAACACCATCATCAATAGATCCTGATCCAAGGCTGAAGTTAGTCGCCCCATTATAATCATACGGGTATGGATTATGCGACCCATTCGTTTGGTCGATAACATAATCACTCGTATTTGAAGAAAATGCAAATCCTCCGTGACCTGAAATATAAGCCTGCCCATCGGCTGCACCACCACAAGAGGCGTCAAAACTTGAGTCTGTAACCCCATATACGACGGGCGCTTCAACTATAAATACTGTATCAATAAATGAACAGCTAGTAGCATTCTGAGTGACCGTTACAATATTTAGACCTTGACATAGGTCTGTTGTAAGGGCGGTTGAAGAACTATTATCCCAGGCATAGGTTCGCGAACCGGAAGGCGGGAAGGTGGTAATGCTCGCCTCACCGATGCATGTGTCATGGCACGTTGGCTCAATGCTGTTAAATCCTCCAGAAAAGAAGGTAGTTCCGTCACCCACATTTTGGAAGTATGCCGTATCAGAAGTTCCATCACTGCTATCGTATGCTACGACGGTGTAAGAAATCGGAGCCAAGTTGACAAAGTGATTTGAATCTTGAGTAACAATGGTCAACGGTGGCCCAAAAATCACTTGAAATCCAAATGGTCCTATTCCGCCGGTCGTGTTGATGGTGATTTCACCATCATCATTTCCAGCACATGTCTCATCCACAATGTCCACACTCGTAATAGAGATGGGTGGCGATTGCTCATTGACAATCACAATAATTTCTTGAGCTGATTTCCCGGTGATAGGAGAGCCATTGTCTTCAGCACTAATCGTGAATACATGCCTTCCAACATCTGCAGCAGTTGGTGTCCAGCTCACAGTCATGGTAGCCGCGTTACCGGACGTAGAGACAGAAGTTGATGATCCATTCAACCAGCTAGTCGCCGTACTTAAAAGGGTCAACGTTTCAGATCCCGTACCAGTAAACGTTAAATCGAAACTCGCAGCTTGAGCAGTGTCTATTTCGATGACAAAAGGCGATGATTCCGTACAAGCAACTTCGTTTGAAATCGATGAAGCGATGGTGGGACCATCATTGGTACAACTCCCATTCACGTAGAATTGGAAATCACGATATGACAAGCTGATTAGATTTCCTGTTGCTTTATCATACTCCTGAATCTGAAGAGCAATTTGATAATGACCGGTGTCTGTCGGTGAGGTGAAATAAATAATTCCACGTTCAGTTCCTAGACTGTCCCCACTTTCAATTGGGTCTGCCAGTGTAAATCCTGATGCATATGAAATATTTGATCCACTGCTCGCTCCCGTTTGTGGTTGTCTAAATGAAATAACAAGACTATCGTCTTCTGCATCGGTAATCTGTGGATCCCACTCGATGTCTGATCCAGAACACACATACGGATTCATATTGGCTCCTATGGAAGGAACACTGTTCGTAGAATCTACGGCAAAGTACATCTGCATGAAAACTCGCAATCGGTCGCTCGTTGATGAACCACTGTTATTGAGATTTTCGGCATTAATTCTGTCGGTTGGATAAATCCTAAAGGTTACTGGGTTGCATCCTGAATAAT
>Ga0209041_1000725_pt1 | contig 22610 bp, 13 predicted proteins | sample SaaInlV_100m_DNA_4_FD_184647 | JGI IMG/M metagenome (GOLD analysis project Ga0209041, IMG submission 184647) | Marine microbial communities from expanding oxygen minimum zones in the Saanich Inlet - SI037_S2LV_100m_DNA (SPAdes) (version 2) | ecosystem: Environmental > Aquatic > Marine >... | reverse complement strand
GGGGAGGCCCGCCGCTAGAGTGACCGCTCCACAGCGGGCTGTGGCGCAGCTTGGTTAGCGCGTCGGTCTGGGGGACCGAAGGTCGGGAGTTCAAATCTCCCCAGCCCGACAAGAAGAACCGCAGGTTGGACCGTATTTCCGGCGGTCCGCTTTCTGGAGCGTTGATGCTCATGTCACGCTCCGTGTCACGTTTTTGGTGGCAGGTGGGCCGAAGATCAGGTTTCCGATGGCGGCAATCCCCCTAAAACCCCACAAAATCACCCCACAAAAATCACCCTACGAAATCACCCCACCAACACTCCGGCTCGATATACACCGAACCTGCAGGCACGTCCCCTGCTGGAGCAACCTGTCTTTGCCCTGTTGGCGGCCTGAGTGGGGGCCTGAAAGATTCGGCTAGACGGCCTTTCCAAGACCTCATCCACCCCTCGTAACTCGACGCTGTCTAGAGAGAGTTGGGGGATGGCAATTTCGCTCCGGTGGAACCCAATGCCAATCTGGTCAATGATTACGTCAATGTTCCGACCGCAGGCGTCTGTTATCCCTCCGAACTGGTCAGAACGCGCACATATGTGGGTGTTGCCCGTTACGGCTGAGTGGGGCTGTCATGACTGAGATCAGTGTTGACCTGGAGGTCGATGCCAGTGAGGGCCTGAGCTACACCTACCTCGGCGTAGGGAGGCCCGTCGTCCGGAGTATCAGGGTCAGGAACAGGGGTTCCGATTCGACTGCCGGCGTGATGGTCAGGCCCCGGGTGAAGATCCTGTCGCCGTCTGAGGTGTCGGGCGAATGGACTGGGCAGCCGGTGGCGTTGCTGCCGGCACGCTCAGACCAGGCCCTCGAGAATGAAGCGTCGAATCCTGAGGACCTCGCCTCCCGGATAGAAGACGAGAAGCTGACCTGGCGGCGAGTCAAGTTGCCGCTTTACCCGGAGGTCCTCGGACGTCTCGGCGAGAAGGAGAATGCACGACTGGTCGTCCAGATCCTCGCCGGAGACGACGAGGTCGTAGTGGAGGAAATCAGTCAGGACCTTCTCCTTCTGGCAGCCAACCAATGGATGAACGATCCGACTCATCAGGCTTCGCTCGCGGCGCTTGTCATGCCGAACTCGAGAGCCGTTCAGCCCCTGATCGGCAGGGCACGGAAACTACTTGAGGAGACCACCGGCGATCCCAGCACTGAGGGTTATCAGAGTGACGACCCCGAACGGCCGCCGCCTCAGCGGTCATATTTGATAGCAGAGGCTGTTTACGAAGCCATTCGAGAACGAGGAATCAATTACTCCAACCCACGCGGGTCGTTCGAGCGGAATTCTCAGAAGGTTCGGTCACCGCAGACGATCCTCGACGACAACGCGGGGACATGCCTGGACACGTCGGTCCTCTACGCCTCGTGCCTAGCAGCGGTCGGTCTGGAGCCAGTTCTCTTCTTGACCCACAATCACGCTTTCAGCGGGTACTTCATTTCCGAGCGGGCACCTGGTTCAGACCAAGCAGTGTTTCCAAGGGAGCGCTCGGAAGACCGCCCCAAAGATTTCACCGTCCGGCAAATGTTGGGCGACAACGATTGGGGGCAAACCCAAGACGGTGCAAGGGTTGGAGTTTCTGTTATCCAGATGGTTGAGACCACAACCCTGTGCACGGGGGATATCTCTAAACCCTTTAAGGCGGCATGCGCCCAAGCTGAAAGAAGCTGGGATTCGACGACCGAAAAGTTCGATGCAGGAGAAATTGATGTCGGTCCCGAACAGTTTGGAATGATCGGGGTTTCCGCCGCCTGGGCGTCCGGCTATGCCGCTCCTCCGGTCGCGGAGAACCGGCTAGCCGATGAAGGGGATGACGCCCACACCGGTCAAGTCGGACCCCAAGGGGACCGTGGGATCGCACAGGTAGGTCTGGATCTGCCGGAACCCGTAGCCGTCGACGTCGACGACAGTGAGGAGTTGAGCGTGCCGCCACGGGTGCGGCAGTGGCGGAACCGCCTGTTGGACCTGAGCGCGGGAAACCAGCTCCTGAAGATGAAAGTCCACCAGGCACGCTTCCTAGAGTTCGACCTCCCGTCGGATCTCCTCGGACGGGTCGATGACGCTCTTTTCCACCCGGAGACGGGTTACCTGGCAATACGGACCCCCGCTGCCCTGCCCGAACAGTGGAGACACGAGGGTGTCGTGGACAGCGAGTTCGACCAGCACGTACGGACCATGGACTCGCCGTTCATCTACCCCCACCATCGGGAACTCAACCGAGTCCAGGCGAACGTCAAGGACGTCATCGAGCGTCGCGACGAACTTGGGGTCCCTGAGGAGTGGACAGAGTTCGACATCGAACACTGGGTCCATGAGGGTCTGGAGAAGGAGTGGCAGAAGGACCTCGCCGGCAGGATCGGCAAGGTCAGGAGTGCTGCGAGTGAGGTGATGCTCCGGAACGGAACGAACTCCCTCTACCTCGCCCTGGGAACGCTCTCCTTCAAAGAACAGACCTCCTACCTGGGCAGCACCAAGGGGACGGACTGGCTTGCTCCGCTCTACCTGTATCCCGTCCTCCTCGAAGGCGGTAGGGGCTCGCCGTTCAGGATCCGCCTCGACCCGAGTGGTTCGGTGACGCCGAACTACTGCCTTCGGGAAAAGTTGCTACGCGAACCCCACAACTTGGACCTCGCCGAACTCGAATACCCGGAGATGGACGAGTTCGGGATCGACTTCGACAAGATGCTCGGCTCCATTGAAAGGAAGATCCAGGACAAGAAACTCGCGAACTTCGAAGTCCAACGCCGTTGTGTACTCGGGGTCTTCGACTATTCGAGCTTCCGACTCTGGAAGGACCTGAAGGACGACTGGGAGACGATGGCGAACACCAACCCGGCCGTCAAGCACCTGATGTATACGGCTGGAACCCGGTTCGAAGACCCGGTCGAAGTCCCCGATCCGAGGCTGGACCCCTACTGCCCGCTACACGGAAACGATTCCCAATCCGAGGCGATCCAGTGGGCTCTCGACGGTCGGTCATTTCGGTTGGAGGGTCCTCCGGGAACCGGCAAGACACAGACGATCGCCAATCTCATCGCCTCGTGCCTGGCTCACGGCAAGAAGGTCCTCTTCGTTGCCGAAAAGGCTACGGCCCTCAACCAGGTCAAGAAGAAACTGCATTCGGTGGGCCTTGCCAACTACTGCCTGGAACTCCACGCCAAGGGCGACAAAGACACCCGGATTCGGACCAACATCCGAGAGCAGCTCACCGGAGCCCTCAGAGATTCCACCGACCCTCAGGACGCCAAATGGGAGGATCTCGCCTTCCGGATATCTGCGGAACAACAGATCCTCGACAAATACCGGGATGCACTCCACTCGGTGAACGAGGCCGAACTTTCACTGTGGGCGAGCCGCGAAGAGCTCCTGCAGGTCGAAGAAGGCGACGCGATCGAGGTGTCACGCGAGTTCGTCCGCAACTACCCCGAGTACTGGCCAATCTTTCGCGAACTGACGGTCGAACTCCCACGCCAGATCGAAATCGCCGGCTCGCTCACCGGGCACCGTTGGGGTTTCGTGGACGACCTGGACTACGAACAGTTGGACAAGGCTGAACTTTCCTCGGTTCTCGCGGAACTATCAGCGGTGCTCGACGACTTCACGGCACTTGCAGGACCGTGGCAGAAGCTGCACGCAATCACCGATCCCTCCGACCTTGCTCTCGCAGTGGGGGCGGCGGAACTCTCCGAGTTGGGAGAGTTCCCAACTCCCGCCGAACTGCGCCTCATCGGGGGCGCTAGTTGGGAGCAGATCGCCGAAGAAATCACGGGACAGATCAGCGGCATCTCCGACGACCTAGCCGGACCTCGAGAGTCGCTTCGTCCCTCCGTCATGATGCGCTCCGACATAGCGGACCTTGCCCGTCTCGTCGAAGCGGTCGATTCCGCCAACTTCTTCTCCGCTGGAAAACACCGAAAAGCGCTCGTGGAAGCACTCGGCCAGGATGCGATCAACACCGACGGAAAGGCAGTGCACGCTTCAACTGCCGCAGCCTTCGCCACCCTCGCACGGATCGAGGAGGTACGCAGTCGGATCGCCGACGAGTTGCGCGTCAACATGCCTGACGACTGGAGTCCCATGGCTGTTGACGCCACCGAATCCTTCTCCTCTCGTCTCGAACTATTCCGCACTGTGGCGCAACGAAGCGATAGCGCAGGATTGGGAGACTTCCTCACCGAGCTCACCGCCCGGGCCCCCGTTGATCGACTCTCCGCTGCCGTTGTGGAGCGAACCCACGCAAGGTGGTGTGACCTACGCGAACTTCTCTACTTCTCAAGCGAAAGCTTCGCGAGATGGCTGGGAGAACGGACCCTCCTCGAAGCTTGGGCGGAAAGCCTGTCAGCTTGGCTGAATGACCGCGGAGAAGAGGACAGGTACCTCCACCTCGGGCGATGGGCCTCGGTTACCGGGTGCGTGGCCCGGTTGAACGAGTGCGGTCTCTCTCCGCTTCACGACCTAGTACTCGACGGGTCCCTCCCGGTCGAGGATCTCGAACAGGGGGTCAGGCGAGGGTTCCTGAAAGCCGTTTACGCCGAGCGCCTCGAAGACGGCGACATCGATAACTTCGATGGGAGACAGCACGACCTCCGCATCGCCAACCTCGATCAGGCCTACCAGGACGCGCGGAAACTGATGCGGGACCGGATCCCGGGCATCGTAAGCCAGCGCAAAAAGCGATTCAGGGTTGCATTGCCCAAAGAAGTCGGCGAGACCCAGGACCTTCTCCGAGAACTGAAACCGATCCGTGGGCAAAAGACGCCCATCCGGACACTCATCACGAAGTACGGCGAGTCGCTCACCGACGTCATGCCGTGCCTGCTGATGAGCCCAGATTCTGTCGCGACCCTGCTCCCCGTCGGGTCCGTCACGTTTGACCTCGTCATCTTCGACGAGGCATCCCAGGTCCCAACAGCCAACGCCATCGGTGCTCTCGGGCGTGGTCGGGCCGGCGTCGTTGTCGGTGACACCAAACAGATGCCTCCAACCAGTTTCTTCGCGTCGAACAGGGGTCGGCATGTCGAAGACGATCCTGCCGGAGAGGATTTCGACGACGACGATGACAGCGACGAGACAAATGGGGACGTTCCAGGCGAGAACGTTCTGATAGCCGCGGCTGCCAAGGACGTTGAGAGCATCCTCGAGGAGTTTGATGCTGCCCGAGTCCCGTCCCTGCAACTCCTATGCCACTTCCGGAGCGAGGACGAGATTCTGATTGCCTTCAGCAACACCGAGATCTACGACGAGCCGATGCTGACGTTTCCATCGGCCAGCGGAACTTCGACCAACGCGTTGGACTTCCGCAGGGTCGACGGCCAGTTCATAAGAAAGAAGACCGTTGAACTCAGCGGAATGGACAAGGGCCACCCCAATAGGGCGGCGGTGGAGGAAGCACGCGGTCTTACCGGGAAGCCGGTGGGCACAAACCTGGTCGAAGCCAAGGAGTTGACCGCCGAAATTCTGCGGCGTTTGCGCGATTCGGAGAGAACGGACCGTCGCAAAGCGGAGGTGGTCAGGGACCCAGAGTCCAGAGCTGAGTCGATCATCGTCGTCACGTTCAACAAGGCGCAGATGGACCTCGTCACTGAACTCCTGCGCACCGAACAGGACCCCATCGTCTGGGACGCCCTCCAAGACACGACTGATGAAGAAACCGGTGTGGTGACCGAAGCCCAACTCAAGGTCCGGAACCTCGAGACCGTCCAGGGCGACGAGGCGGAGACGGTGATGTTCTCAGTGGCATTTACGAAGTTGGGCGAGGGTGAATCCAAGAATCCGACCAACAACGTCCCTCTGAGGTTTGGTCCCGTCACCCAGACCGGCGGCTATCGCCGACTCAACGTGGCAGTAACACGAGCCAAGCGAGAGATGATCGTCTTCTGCTCCTTTGATCCCAGCGACATGAAGATCAAGCCGACTTCACCCACCGACACGGTCCTTGTGCAGAAGTTCCTCGCACTGGCGAAGAACCCCGAGCGAAGCGGCGACATCGCCGTCGATGTTCCCCGCAGTTTCCACATTGAGGAACTCGCGAAGAGCATCAAGGAAATGGGCTATCGGGTACAGACCCAGCTCGGCCTCTCCGAGTTACGGGTCGACGTTGCGGTCGGACAGCCGGAAGAGGACCACTGGGAGGTGGCCGTCATGGTCGACGGCCCTGCCTGGAACAACAGAGGCTCGGCCGAACAACGAGAACTCCTACCCCTAGCGGTGCTCGGGTCCCGTGGGTGGAAGCGAGTAATGAGGGTTTGGCTTCCGTCGTGGATCCACGAGCGAGAAGCGGTCCTTGAAGAGATCCGGGACGCCATGGATGGAACGGGGGAGGAACTACCGACTGATCCATCCGAAGGCACTGGAGCCGACCAGGTGGTTACCGACGAGCCACAGAGTGGGCGCCTCGGATCCAACGTGGGATCTTGGCGCCGCACCGAAAATCTTTCGACTGGTTCCGATACCCCAGACGACCATGCGAAGTTCAAGCCCTTCGTCCCGCAGGTCATGTACGAACGCGAAAATCTCGATCATTTGGCTTCACCTGGACGCTGGGATCCCGGCTACCTGAAAGAAGTCGGAAAGCTCCTCGTTTCGAGCATCCATCTTGTGCTTGAGGCAGAGGCGCCAGTCGAGTCGAACCGGCTGGCGCGGCTCGTGGCGAACTGTTGGGGGCTTCAAAAAGTGATGCAGAGCCGCGTTGACCTGATCTTAAAATTCATCCCCACGGACCATCTCACCCGGACGCCCTTTGGCGACTACGTCTGGTCTACGCCTTCACAGGCCCAGACCTGGACGGAGTATCGGCCCTCCGGACCAACCGCCGAGCGACAACTGCACGAAATAGCACCAAAAGAGTTCACCAACGCTCTCGTTGACCTGGTGGAACACCACCGGTCGGTGTCCAGGGAGGATGGAACAAGGGCTCTTGCCTCGATCTTTGGCTTCGATCGCCTGACGAAGAAGGTACGCGGCCATATCGAAGCGATCATCGACCATGCCATTCAGACGGGAGCTCTCTCAATCGATGGGGGAGAGCGCCTACGAGTTGGGGTTCGGTGATGGCGGAGACGAGTTGGACGCATTTGCATGCCCCCGGTACCGCAGAACTGGTGTCCGTATTGCCAATTCGCCTCCACTCTCTCGCCACAGAACGACTCCAAGAAAGTGAAGGGTTCGCGGACGAAGCGTTTCCCTGCCTTGAGGATCATTCGAGCGATTCGACCGATAACTACCTGTTCGGCGAGTTGGCGTTCCCCGTGTTCGATCCGGCCACGACAAGCGTGGGAACACTCAGCATCCGAATGGTCGTCGACTTCGATCGTATGGTCACAGTGCTACGACTCCCGCAAGACCTGCCGTCCGGCATCACTGCGCCCAACCTGACGGACCTACCGCTCCAGGCAGCGGGTATGGATACGGGCGCCTGCATGTGGCTCCTCCTTGACCGGGTGGCGGACGAGATCCAAAAACTCGTCTTAGAAGCGGAGACCCGCGCTGAAGACGTCGAATATCCGCTGAACCATGACAAAGAACCACCCGCGGACTGTCGTAAACAACTTGCCCAGTTAAGGAACCAGTTCCTCCAACTGGGGACGATTATTCGACCCACGCTGAGCGTGGTTGAGGAGATCGTCGCCGATGAGCTCGACCTCACGAACGAAGGCCAGGAACTATTCACCCGCGACACGGAGATCCGCCTCATCTCGGTGCGTAACACACTCACGCACTCTCTCAATCAGGTGACCTACTGGACGGAGAACCTGCGAACGATGCAGGACAGCCTGTCCGACTACCTGAACCGCGAGCAGGCCAAGTCCGGAAACAGGTTGGCGGCCATAGCGTCGATCATGCTGCTGCCGACATTCGTGGTGGGCTTGTACGGCATGAACATCGACGCCGGTTATTTTCCGGAGTTCGGATGGCTGAACGGCTATCTGCTGGCCTGGATCATGATCGTCGTGATCACCACCATCCAGGTAGTGGTATTTCGTCGTATGGGCTGGCTGTCGCGCCGCTGACGACAAGACTTCATCGATTCCAGTTCCACGACGGGTGTCCGTAACGGCGTCGTGGCGCGGTTTTCGCGCAGTGTGGAACAGCCCGGGTTCAGCCCGACCGGTGAACAACCCCCTCGGTCGCCTACTCGGACGGAACCGAAGAACCGTTGCCCCCCAGGATTTTGTTGCACACTTCATTGCACAGAATGCACGCCACCAACGCTACGGGCCGACCCGCAGGGCTGCCAGAAGGGCCAAAAGGAGGGAAAGCAAACCAACTAGTTTGAATGGCGTGGGCTACCTCTTCGGACCAGACGTCGCCACGGGTTGGTTTTCCTGATGGCGCACCTCGTCATCGCTAGAACGGCCGTGGAACGCCTGAGGCGCGAACCGAGGCTAAGCGCGAAGGTCATGGGCTTGGTGGCCGACTTCGCCAAGTTGAACGCTCAGGAACTCCGGGCTTCCAAAGGTATTCATCTAGAACGGCACAAAAACTCTCGAGATCCGGCCGCCCGCACTATCCGGCTTGACGACAACCACAGAGCGATTCTCTGGGACCTGGGCGACGATGAAACGTACATGCTCGAGACTTTCGGGACCCATGATGAGACGGACCGGTGGATGCACAACAACGCGCTCCGGCAAAATCGTGCCAGCGGTGTTCTGGAATCTGTCAATGTTCCGGAGATTGAGAAGGCCGTGGCAGCAGCTCCGACGGCCAACAGTGAGATCGGACTTCTTTATAGCCACCGACGAGATCGGGAGTTTGAGAGTCTCGGTATCGACACAGCGTTTCTCCCAGTGGTGCGCTCGCTCCAAACCGAGGAAGCCCTCGAGCCGCTTCTCGGCATTCTTCCCCCCACCAATGCTGACGCCCTCCTAGAACTTCTCGGCGACGAGTCGGTGGACGAGATTTACTCGCGACTTGTATCGAACGTCGACGATTCAGACCTTCGATCCGGTTTTGACGCTCCCGTGTCTCGAGCCCACTACTTCGTGATCTCCGATGATGAAGAACTTAAGCTATGGCTCGACCAGCCCTTCGCACTTTGGCGGACCTACCTCCACCACAGCCAATACCAGGCCGCCTATGCGGAGAGGTATGACGGTCCTGCCCTTGTAACAGGAGGACCAGGAACAGGAAAAACCGTTGTTGCCCTCCATAGAGCTAAGGCGCTTGCCGAACGGCTCTCCGAACCAGCAGCCAAGCAGATCCTCTTCACGACGTTCCACATCGGTCTTGCAAAAGTCATCGAGCGCGATCTGGAACTCCTAGGTGGCCGGGAGCTGACAGATGCTGTTGAGGTCGTACATATTGACCAGTTGCGCGTTCGGATTCTTGAAGACAGCCCGGCAGGACGACTGGAGCGCATTAACGACAGCGAAGCCCTGAAGATCTGGAAGGACGTAGCGGCCAGTAACCACACGGATTTGTCCGCAGAATCTTTGCAGTCAGAGTGGGAACACGTGATTCTGGCAATGGGGTGCAGCAACCGGGACGAATACTGCGACCTGGACCGTAGTTCGAGGGGGATCGGACTAGACCGCTCGCAAAGAATGGAGGTGTGGAGTGCTTGCGAAGAGTTCGAAAAACGGCTTACTGACCGGGGCGAAGCCACGTTTTCTCAAATTGCTGCCGTAGCCGCAGATCAGGTGCTTGAAGCTGGCACACCGCGGTACCGGCACGTCATCGTCGATGAAGCTCAAGACCTCCACCAGACGCAGCTAAGGCTCCTTCGAGCACTCGTAGCTGAGGGTCCTGATGATCTCTTTATCGTCGGAGATAGCTCCCAGCGCATCTACGACCGAAGGGCGTCACTTGCGGACCTTGGGATCGATACTTCTGGCCGGGAAACCGAACTTTGGGTTAACTACAGGACCTCCCACGAGATAGCGACTTGGGCGAACACCCTCAAATCGGATGCTGGGACCTCTGACCTTGGTGACCTTGTTCGAAGGTCCTCTTCGAGGCATCGAAGCCTCCTTCACGGGTCAAGCCCAATCTGTGTTGAGGAGACAACGGCCCGTGAACTCAGCACCCACCTCGCTCTTCAGGTCACTTCTTGGATCGAGAAAGGGGTGGCGCCACAAGAGATCGCAGTTGCTTCTCGGTCTAAGGCTTCGCATCCGATAATCAATGCCGCCCTCTCTTCAGCAGCGGTCGACTTTTCGGTTTACGAACCCGGAGGGGTCCACCTCGAAGGTGTCAGAGTCTCAACGATGCACTCGCTCAAAGGGCTGGAATTTCAATGTGTAGCCCTCTTTGATGTCAATGATGAGTCGCTGCCTGCGTCCTGGCTTCTGGAAGCTGAGAATCTTGACCCGAGTGACCGAGACCAGCTTTTAAACCGCGAGCACTGTCTGCTCTATATGGCAGCAACCCGCCCCCGGGACGAACTCTGGGTGGGGTGGGCGGGTGAACCGAGTCGATTCCTTGAGGCAGTTCTGGCACCGGAGAACATGTAGACCCACCAGAGGATTTGGGCTTTCTAGGGCTCGAGTTTCGGTAGAAGGGCTGACCAGGGTTTCGAGTCGTCCCGGTTCGCGTCCCTGCACTCGATGTCAAGAGACTGGTACATGGATCGCGTTCCACCGAAAGAATCGATTCCAAAGTAAAGCGACGGGTCGTGACCGTACCGAGGGAAGATGGAGTCAGTGAGGTAACGCTTCTTTGCGAGATGCGGTTCGAGAGGACCGTCTCCGGCATCGTTGAGCCAGCGGTTGAAATAGGACTGCTGTGGCAGCCACCCAGTTTTAGAAGAAATGCTCTCGAGGGTCGCGTCGCGAAATCTTTCCGACCGGGCCGTGCAGAGGATCACGTATTCTGACTTGAGAAGGTCGACTAGCCACTGTCGATATTTCTCAATGTCAGCGACGAACTCGGACATCGACGGATAGAACTTCTTTTCTCGAAAGTTACTGCTTAGGGCCACGTTCAAGTCTTGAAGGATTATGCGACCAGAAGGACCCAACTTGACCTCAGAGAGAATCGGATCGGCCGGCACGGGTTCAATCGTATGTCTCAGCTAAGGAGAGCATCGACTCCGCTAAGTGGCTTAGTCGGTAGGCGGGCCGGATCGCTACGGTGTCGGCGTGGCGACCGTCAAATACTGGGTTATAGACACCGGTGCACTCCACGAAGCCGAAGGAGACGAACCCGGCCAGTACCGCGATCTCGGCAACCTCGCCTACCACCTTGCTGTCGGTGACGGCGTTCTAAGAGCCCGGTACGACACCGTTGTCAAGACAGCCTGTATGAATGCCGTCGGTCGAATCGAGTCCGTAGACCCCGAAGCAGGAGAAGCGACAGTCACGTGGCGACCAGCCGAGTTTGAGATCACCCCGGGGCCAAACGGACGGCGTCACTGGGAGCAAAAGCCCTACTTCATCCTCAACGCAAAACGTGCCCGCACCTATGAACTCCCAGCCAGATTCGCCGCCGCATTCAACGACCCGGACTGGTTGAGCCACAAGATTGCTGAGGCGTACCAGATTCGTAACGCCAAAGACGGACGGCTCCCGTCGCTCGACGTTCAGGCAGGATTTGTCTACCTCATGCAATGGGAAGACGAGTACAAGATCGGTAAAGCCGTCGATGTTGAACGCCGCCAGAAACGGCTCGCCCGCGAACTCGACCGAGACATCACTGTCCTGCATCGGATCTTCTCGACCGACTACACGAGGGCCGAATCGGATCTACACCGCAAGTACGCCGACAAGAGCCTTCATGGTGAATGGTTCGCCCTTGACGACGATGACGTGGCATGGCTCATGTCCATCGACCGGCTCTAGGGCACCGCATTCAGGCCCCTACAACCCACAAGTCACCGCCTGCTTAGAGCGTCTGAGGTCTCTCGGACTTTGACCAGGTTGTGTCACATCCCGTGTCACATTCCGTCCCGGATCGGGCCCACTTGCAGTGCTCCGACAGCGGTATCCGGCATCCGGAATGGTGTCGTGGCGCGGTTTTCGCACGGTGTGCAACAGCTTTGGTTCAGCCCGACCGGTCTGGGGGACCGAAGGTCGGGAGTTCAAATCTCCCCAGCCCGACAACTCGTACGTCGTGTCACTGAACACAGTTATCGGCACCGATCAGCTCCCCTCGTTCGAATGGGCTAATGGTAGGCGGCATGTTCGAAATCGTGCCAGAGGGACACCGGAGTGGTCCTCAAAGCATCCGACTGATCAGCCGCTTTTTCCGGCGATGCTCCTTCGGATCGCTTCGATGACCTGCCGGAACGGCATCAGGAAACGGTCGTACTCCGCACCTGAGAGATAGGCATAGGTGCCATCGAAGCGAGCCTCTCGATACATGAGGAACAGGAGGCCACGTAAGAGGTCGATCCCCATCCAGTCAGGGAAGTCTCCCGAACGTGTCCACTCTGTGCGAATCGGGTCATACATCGCAAGAAGGTGCTCTGGACCCCCACCGATTCGCTCGTAGGCGTCATAGGTTTCCGCGAATCGATTGATCGCTTCGAAATCACAATCTGGAGTTGGGATCTGCTCCAGCGTGGGATCCATGGCCATAGGGGGATGGTAAGGCGTCTGTAGCGTTGCTGTGATGGCGGGAGAAGCCGTATGGCAGATCACTCATGAATCACTAGCGGCTCTAGAAGATTCGGCTGTGTGGGTGGACTGGGCGGTTGGCTTCTCCGATCTCTTTTTGATTACCGCGGAAGAGATCTACGGACCTGACGGGAAAATTGGCTACTGGGGTTTGACTTGGTCCACGTCAGAGGCAATGACGTCGACCTTGTACAACAACATGGGCGGTGGAGTCCCGGCAGGTGTGGTCAACGAACTAGTCGGACTCTCAGCACCAAAGTAGGCACTACTGCGAGGACCTGAACTGACCACCCGCTTAGAGGGTTTTTGGCCTCTCAGGACACGGCCAGACGACTGTCACATCGTTGATATACCATGGGTTTTGAACACAAGGTGGTTGTTGGCTAGAGCGCTCGCCTCACACGCGAGAGGTCACTGGTTCGAGTCCAGTACGGTCCACCACCTGCTTCCCGGCCGGATCACCACCCGTTGGATTCCCACGGGCGGCCTGTGACACACTCCGGGACCAGCCGGATGCCGCGCCGTGGTGTCCGGCCACTGAGCACGAGCGGGGATGCCGTGCAGAACCGGGGGCAACCGATGGCCGAGCAGTACTTCCTTGGAACCGGGACTTCAGAGCGGTTTCCGCTGTGGACCCGTGCAAACGTGGGTGAGGTATTTCCCGACCCGGTGGCAATGAGCTCGTTCGACTTCGCCTTCGCAAATGCCGACGGGATACGCATGGCGGAACTGGGCTGGCGTGACTCGTACGTGAAGATCGGTGCATTCACCGAAGATGAGTTCGATCCCGACCACCCTGTGATCCTCGGGGTATTCGGCGGCTACGCGTACCTCAACGCCTCGATCATGCGCATCTTCGGAGAGCGGGCGCCGGGCCTGTCAGCTGCCGACATCGATGCCCAGTTCTTCGGGGTGCAGCCCGGCATCCCCGACTACGAGCCTCACCCGGATGACGCCGACCCGGAGGCCGAGGCACGCATCGGTGCAACATTCGGCTGGGCGTTGACGACCGACGGCCTGCCCGAGGTCGCAGCAGACGAGGAGACAGTCGATTCGCTGCGTGCACAGAGGCCCGACTTCGGGGAAATGGGGAACCTTGAACTGCTGGAGTGGGCAGAGGGGATCTTGAACAGCAACTTCCGACACCTGTTCGCACAACACCTGTTCGTCACGCTGCTGGCGACGCTTCCAGCCGGCATCATCACCGAGGTCTGCACAGCGCTGGGTCGACCTCAGGACGCCCTGAAGCTGCTGGCCGGCCTGGGTGATGTCGAGTCGGCTGCACCCTCTATGGCCATGTGGGACCTGGGGCGAATGGTCGCATCCAGTGACGCTCTCGGAGCGGAGTTCGACGCCGGGCTTGTTGACCTCGATGGACGGGTACGGGCACTTGTGGACGAATCGGCGGGGACCTTCGTCGCAGCCTTCGATGATTTCCTCTTTTCCTACGGTTGCCGTGGACCCAACGAATGGGAGACCAGTTGCCCGACGTGGGAAACAGACCCGAATCTGGCTCTTGCGGCGGTCGACCGGATGCGCCTCTCGCCTGAGGGGGCGGCCCCTACTGGTAACCAGGCCAGGATGGCAGCTGACCGGGAACGCCTTGGCGCCGAGATGTACGAGATGCTCGGAGCAGACCCGGAGGCCCAGGGCCAGTTCGGAGCTGCTCTGGGGTCAGCCGGGGTGTTCATGCCCGGACGGGAACGCACCAAGACCAACTGCATCAAGCTTGTACACGAGGCACGGATGGCACTGCGGGAGTTCGGCAGGCGGATGGTCGACCTGGGGGTGTTCCCATCTGTTACGAGCTACGGGATGCTGGCATTTGCCGAGAGCCGTCAGATCGTCGAGGACCCGACCGGATGGCGTGAGGTGATCGAGGAGCGGCAGGCCATCTTCGACGAGGTGAGGGAACTCCAGGAGCCGTTCGTGGTGTTCGGCGAGGCTCCAGCGCTGGCTACCTGGGTACGCCGCGATTCCATCGAGGTTGTACCGGTCGGGGCGGGAGAGTCCATACAGGGCATGCCCGGATGTCCCGGTGTGTCCCGCGGAAGGGCCCGTGTCCTGCTCGACAGCCATGATCCGACCGGACTGGAACCTGGCGACGTCCTGGTGGCGCCGCTGACCGATCCCTCGTGGACACCGCTGTTCGTACCCGCATCGGGAGTGGTGGTGGATGTGGGTGCGCCCCTCAGCCACGCCATCATCGTCAGCCGTGAGCTGGGCATTCCCTGTGTTGTGTCGGCAACCGGTGCAACGAAGCGGATACCCGATGGCGCGCTCGTGGAAGTTAACGGCGAGACCGGTGTGGTGACTGTCCTGGCGGGCTGACCCGGCTCCCCTGGGACGGATTTGTGCCGTGCTGGTCCCCTTGAAGGGGACCAGCACGATGGTGGCTCTACTGCTGTGCGGTGCGTGTAGCGGAGGTGCGGCCATCGATTCGACCGATGCGGCGGCGACGACGGTGACGGCTACAACGCTGGCCCCGGTGACCACCACTTCCGTGCTCTCTGCCACGACGGCTGCATCGACATCGACCACGACCACGACAACCGTGCTCTCTGCAACGACGGTTGCATCGACCACTACCACTACCACTACAACCGTGGCCCCGGCCACGACGGTTGCATCGACCACTGCCACGACCACCGCAGCTGTGCCCCCGACGACAGCCGCACCCACGACAACGGCTACACCCACCACAACGGTGGCCCCCGGACCTGGATCGATCGGGCTCCTGAACCGGACCGGCACCTCCAGTGGGGAAATCCAGACCTGGATCAATGCGGCGGAAGCAGGCCTGGCGGGCCGGGAGGCGAACGTCCTCGTGGTGGTCTGGCCGATAGGGGACAACATCAGCGACGAACCCGACTTCGAACGTTTCGACGGTGCGCCGTTCACGGTCAACCAGGTGGTGATGTCCCAGGTTGAGATCGACGACCTGCTCGATCAGATCGATGTATGGCTGCAGGCGGATCCGTGTGCTGGGCGGGACCGCTATCTCCGACAGGACGTGACGCTCCGAACACGGCTCTGGATGGAGGGCGGTGCTGATGCGGCCACGGCACCGGATCCCTGCTTCGAGACGAGGCTGGTCACGGTGGCTGCGAGTCCCGAGTGGTCAGAGGCAAACCTTCGTCACGTCGTCGTCCACGAGCTCTACCATGCCTTCCAGCAGCGACTACCAAACTGGTGCGGGAACCCGGATCTGCCCCGGTTCGACGAGACAAGGTGGGTGGGCGAGGGTGCAGCCGACTACTTCACCTACTCGGTGACAGCAGAACTTGACCGACGATCAGACGCAGTGAGCGAACTGCTCGGCGAGGCACGAGCTTCATATATGGACGGCAGCCCGGACCTACGCGACGGCGCATTCGCCACCAACAGCGGGGCGGCGCTTCGATTGATGGTGGAGAGGGGAGCGCTGGACGAGTCGGCGATCCTTGACGCAAGCCTCTTTCATGATTGCGACTGGTCTGTGCTCCTCGGCGATGCCAACCCTGAGGTCGGCCACGCCAAGGGTGCCTGGTACGAGATCGAAGAGCAGGGTGGGAGCTACGGATTCGGCGCCGGAGCGCTCGCAGGCTGACCGGATCGGTCAGGGGGCGGTTCAGCCTCCCAGGAAGGCCCTGCGCACCTCGGGGTTGTTCAGGAGCTCATCGCCGGTTCCAGTGAAGGTGCACTTCCCGAGTTCCATAACGTAGCCGCGGTGGCTGACGGAGAGGCCCTGCTTGGCGTTCTGTTCGATCATCAGAACGGTCAGGCCGATCTCCTCGTTGAGGCGACCAATTGCATCAAAGATCGACCTGGTAATCGCGGGAGACAGGCCAGCGGATGGCTCGTCCATCAAGACCAGGTCTGGTTCCCACATGAGGGCACGGCCTATCTCGAGCATCCTCTGCTCACCACCGCTCATGGTGCCGGCGGCCTGTTTGGAGCGCTCGGCCAGACGTGGAAACAGGTCGAGTACGTAGTCGATGCGTTCTTGCACCCTGACCTTGTCGGTCTCCAGGTACATGCCCATCTCCAGATTCTCGTAGACGGTCATGTCAGGAAAGACACTGTGTAGTTGGGGAACAATCGTGATCCCCGCCTTCAGGGCGTCCTGCGGGCGCACGTTGGTGATCTCCCGATCATCAAACAGCACCCGGCCCGACCGCACCGGCAGAAAGCCGTAGACAGCCTTGAACACGGTCGACTTGCCAGCACCGTTGGGGCCGATCACACAGACGATCTCCCCTTTGTGGACTGCGACTGTCACCCCATTCAAGATGTCCTGACCGGTCACGTAGCCGGCGTGGATGTCGTGGACCTCGAGGAGGGGTTGGGAGTCAGTCAACATCTGAGCCGCCGTCGTCGCCGAAGTAGGCCTCCAGGACCCGTTCGTCGGACTTGATCTCGTCAGGGGTCCCGTCAGCCATCTTCTTTCCGTAGTTGAGGACGATGACCCGGTCACACAGGTCGCTTATGAACCGTATGTCGTGCTCCACGAGCATCAAGGTCAGGCCCCTGCCGTTCATCTCACGAATCCTGTCCTTGATGGTCTGGATGAGGGTCGGGTTGATTCCCGAGGTGGCTTCGTCCAGGAGGATCAGGTCCGGGTCTGGCATCAGGGTCATGCCCAGTTCCAGAAGGCGCCGCTGGCCACCAGAGAGGATGCCGGCCTTCTCGTGCAGGTGGTGCCCGAGCAGCAGGAAGTCGGCGATTTCGGCCGCTTTGTCGTGCAGGGAGGGATCCGCCTGAGTGAAGGAACGCAGTGTAGGCACCTCTCCCCACTGGCGGCTGAGGAGGAGGTTCTCCTCTACGGTCAGGTCCCTGTAGACCCTGATCACCTGGAATGTCCTGGCAAGACCACGCCGGGCGATCTGGTAGGGCTTGTCTTCGGTGATGTTCTCGCCCTTGAAGAGGATTTCGCCACCGTCGACCTTCTCGACGCCGGTTATGCAGTTGAAGAGGGTGGTTTTGCCGCTGCCGTTTGGACCGATGAGCCCGACGATCTCCCCCTCGTCCACCCTGAAGTCCACCTGATCAACGGCGCATAGTCCTCCGAAGTTCTTCAGGACCCCACGGCCCTCGAGGATGGTCGAGCCGCTCATGATTCGGTCCCATCCGGGTCGGAACCGCCAGCAGTTTCAATCAGGTCGTCCTCGGACTGCTCCTCCCGGTTGCGGTGCAATAGGCGGCTCAGAGGTGTGGCACCGGATCGGTCGGACAGGCTTCCGACGATTCCCTCCGGAACCCACAGGACAAGCGCGATGAGGAGGCCTCCCGTGACGATGAGGTGGTAGTGGAGGAAGTGGGACCACACCAGGTCCCGCAACCAGTAGAACACGACCGAACCGATGACGGGTCCGGCCACCGTGCCGAGACCGCCCAGAATGGTTGCGATGATGATATCGAGGGTCCGCCGCTCGATGAAGACGATGTCGGGGTCTATGAAGGTGTTCTGGTATGCCCACAGGCCACCGACAAGGCCGGTTATGGCGGCAGAGATGGCGAACACGGTGATCTTGTGGAGCGTTGTGTTGATGCCCCGCATATCCGCACCGATCTCATCTTCGCGAATGGCAATGAGGGTGGCGCCGAACTGTGTGCGACGTAGCCACCAGGTCATCGCCACAACCAGGACAGCGAGGATCAGGGTTACGTAGAAGAAGAGGGGCCGGTTCAGGTAGGGGGGAAGCGTCATTCCCTCGCCACCGTCGGTTAGGGGCTTGGCTATCCGGATGATCTCGCGAGTGGCTACGAACGTGGCCAACATGGCAATGGAGAAGTAGGGGCCACGCAGGCGCAGGGTCGCGGAACCGATGAGGAGTGCTGCCACCACGGAGACAACAACGCCTCCAGCGGTCGCCACCGGAAACGAGAGGCCGACCTTGGTCATGAACACACCGGTTCCGTAGGCACCGATGCCGAACCAGACGGCATGTCCAAAGTCGACGTAGCCGGTGAATCCGCCCGTCAGGTTCCAACTTGCGGCCATGGCGATCATCATGAACATCTGCGTGAAGTTGAACAGGAGGGAGTTGGTGACAAAGCCCTCCTGGCCTCTCTCAACTACGAATACGGGCAGGATGGCGAGGACCACGACGGCCAGAGCGGTTAGGAACAGCCCGGCCCTCCTAACCCCAGGGTTGTCGAGGATCAGGTGCCGGCTCACTGGGGGCTCCGTGGCTTGAGACCGCCGAAGAGGCCCTGGGGACGGAGAACCAGCACAATTACCAGCAGCACGAAGGATGAGACGATTCCCACGTTGGTTCCGACCCTGGGAACGAACGTGGCGAGCATCACCTCGATGACACCCACGGCGAGCCCACCGAACAGGGCTCCGGGAATGCTACCGAGGCCTGACAGAGCTGTGATCGTGAAAGCCCTGAGGGTCAGCGGTGCCCCCATGAACGGGTACACGGCCTGGGTGGGGCTGATCATGGCCCCGGCCAGCGCCGTGATCCCGATGGCGATGGCGAACGTGATGGCGTAGACGCGGCCGATCTCGATGCCGACGATGCGGGCGGCCTCGCGGTTCTGTGAGGCCGCCCTGATGCTCTTGCCGAGACGCGAGTGCTTCAGGAACAGGTGAAGCACGAGCATGACGATGAGGGCGGCAATCAGGATTCCGGTCTTGGTCTTGGGGACCGTCACGCCTCCGAGGTCCCAGTAGCCCCTCAGCGAACTCTCCACGGACCGCGGGGTCCCCGAGTAGCTCAACTTGACGACGTTGGAGATGACGATGCTGAACCCGAAGGTGACCAGCAGCGCGATCATGTGGGGTCTTTCAATGACGCGGTTGATGAGAATCCGCTGAACCAGGTAGCCGAAGACCATCATCACCGGGAAGATGACGACCACCGAGAAGATCGGGTCCATTCCGAGGTTTTCCTGCAGGATCCAGGCTCCGTAGGCGCCCAGCATCACGATCTCGCCGTGGGCCAGGTTGATCACCCCCATCACCCCCCAGATGATGGAGAACCCGAGCACCATGATGGCGTAGAAGCCACCCAGCATCACCCCGTTTATGAGGGCCTGGAGAAGTTGGTTCATTTGGTCAGCACTTCACCTGTGGTCAGCGGTCGCGGAGGTACCCGGAGGCGGTTTGGACGAGCAGTATCGAACAGCAGGGGTGTAATGGAGGGGCTGGGCCCCTCCATTACACCTACCTGGTGAGGTCTACCGGTTGTTCCAGTCGGGTGCCGGGTAGATCAGGTCGGCGACGGCTGCGCCTGCTGGTGCGATCACGAGGATCTCACCGCCCTGTACCTGGATGGCTCCCATCGGCTTGGCGATGTTCTTTCCGGTCTCGTCGAACTTGATCGGACCGTAGAAGGTCATCGCGTCCATGTTCCGGAGTGCATCGCGTACAGCGTCGGTGTCTGTTGATGCTGCCGCTTCGATGGCCATCATCAACACCAACGGTGCTGCTGCCGACTCTGCTGCCTGGTATGTGGGCGACTCGCCCCACATGGCCTCGTAGCGGGCTGTGAACTCGCCTGCGGTACCGAAGTACGGATCCTCCCAAGCCATCGAGGCCTCCCACTGGGTTGGCCCGATGATGGTGTTCGCACGATCGCCGATCTCGTTGTAGAAGTCAGGGTTCGATGGACCAACGGTGATGATCATCCCGTCGGGTGCGAAGCCCAGCTCCTCAGCGGCGTTGACGAACAACAAGGCGTCGTTGAAGTGGCCACCACCGACGAAGATGTCGGGGTCAAGGTCACGGAACTTGGTCATGATCCCGGAGACGTCAGCGACGTCTTTGGGATATGTCTCGACTCCGAGAACCTCCAGGTCGTACACCTCTGCCCAGTGGAGGGCACCTTCAAGTACAGACGTCGGGAAAGCCGTGTCCTCGTAGGCAACGACCATTGTCTTCGCACCAGCATCAGCCAGGGCCTTGATGCCTGACTGGGTGTAGTACGAGGCAGGTGTCAACACACCGAACAGGTTCTGGAACCCTCGGGCGAAGACCGACTCAGAAGCACCGTTGGCCTCAACCATGATCAGGCCGTACTGCTCTGCAATGGCACTGGTTGCCTTCGTTAGGCCACTGGAGTACGGGCCGAGCAGGAAGTCGACACCGTCCTCGTTGATCAACTTGTCGATCAGGTTGGCCGCAGTATCCGGGTTGCTCTCATCGTCGTACATGACCAACTCGACGGCGTAGCGGTCGCCGTTGATGTTGATGCCGCCGTACTCGTTGTTCACCCAGTCCAGCCACGTGTTGTAGCCCTGACGGACATCTTCACCCTCACGGGCGTACTTACCCGTCTCAGACACAGCAGCACCAAGACGAATAGTGCCTACCGGCTCTGCGGGTCCACGGTTGTTCCAGTCGGGTGCCGGGTAGATCAGGTCGGCGACGGCTGCGCCTGCTGGTGCGATCACGAGGATCTCACCGCCCTGTACCTGGATGGCTCCCATCGGCTTGGCGATGTTCTTTCCGGTCTCGTCGAACTTGATCGGACCGTAGAAGGTCATCGCGTCCATGTTCCGGAGTGCATCGCGTACAGCGTCGGTGTCTGTTGATGCTGCCGCTTCGATGGCCATCATCAACACCAACGGTGCTGCTGCCGACTCTGCTGCCTGGTATGTGGGCGACTCGCCCCACATGGCCTCGTAGCGGGCTGTGAACTCGCCTGCGGTACCGAAGTACGGATCCTCCCAAGCCATCGAGGCCTCCCACTGGGTTGGCCCGATGATGGTGTTCGCACGATCGCCGATCTCGTTGTAGAAGTCAGGGTTCGATGGACCAACGGTGATGATCATCCCGTCGGGTGCGAAGCCCAGCTCCTCAGCGGCGTTGACGAACAACAAGGCGTCGTTGAAGTGGCCACCACCGACGAAGATGTCGGGGTCAAGGTCACGGAACTTGGTCATGATCCCGGAGACGTCAGCGACGTCTTTGGGATATGTCTCGACTCCGAGAACCTCCAGGTCGTACACCTCTGCCCAGTGGAGGGCACCTTCAAGTACAGACGTCGGGAAAGCCGTGTCCTCGTAGGCAACGACCATTGTCTTCGCACCAGCATCAGCCAGGGCCTTGATGCCTGACTGGGTGTAGTACGAGGCAGGTGTCAACACACCGAACAGGTTCTGGAACCCTCGGGCGAAGACCGACTCAGAAGCACCGTTGGCCTCAACCATGATCAGGCCGTACTGCTCTGCAATGGCACTGGTTGCCTTCGTTAGGCCACTGGAGTACGGGCCGAGCAGGAAGTCGACACCGTCCTCGTTGATCAACTTGTCGATCAGGTTGGCCGCAGTATCCGGGTTGCTCTCATCGTCGTACATGACCAACTCGACGGCGTAGCGGTCGCCGTTGATGTTGATGCCGCCGTACTCGTTGTTCACCCAGTCCAGCCACGTGTTGTAGCCCTGACGGACATCTTCACCCTCACGGGCGTACTTACCCGTCTCAGACACAGCAGCACCAAGACGAATAGTGCCTACAATCCCGGCTGCGATGTCGCCTACCTGGGTGGCTCCCAGAGGTGCGTATTCGTAGACGACGTTGGCTGTTGAGGCCTCGTAGTCGGCGGTGTCGATGTTTTGGATGACGGTGATCTTTGATGACGAACAGTCGCCGTAGGCGTCACAGGCCATCGTGCCGATCAGACCCGAGTAGTCGGTGACACCGTTGAGGTGTTCGCGTACACCGGCCCTGTCGATGATCAATGCACCACCGTCCTCATAGGAGGCTGCAGCGATGGCATCCATCAACAATGCAGCGGCGTCATAGGAATGCGCCCAGAACGGTGCAGCAGGAGCCTCGCCGAACTCGGCCTTGTAGTCGGCCAACACGTCAGCGGCTGTCTCACCAGTGGACTGGTTGAAGTTCGAGCCGTACCTGACATCGGGACCAGAAAAGAACATGCCCTGCGTTTCGGCCACAGCCAAGAAATTCGAGTTCAACAAACCATCGGCAGCCATCATGATCGTGTTCTCAAGACCCGACACCGTTGAAGCCTGTTGGACAATGAAATCGCCCTCAGGCTGGAAAATCGGGAAGAACAACATTTCAGGAGAACCAG
>Ga0209041_1000719_pt1 | contig 22844 bp, 14 predicted proteins | sample SaaInlV_100m_DNA_4_FD_184647 | JGI IMG/M metagenome (GOLD analysis project Ga0209041, IMG submission 184647) | Marine microbial communities from expanding oxygen minimum zones in the Saanich Inlet - SI037_S2LV_100m_DNA (SPAdes) (version 2) | ecosystem: Environmental > Aquatic > Marine >... | reverse complement strand
GAGAGGAATATCGATCCCCCTCCAAGGTAGACCAGAATATTGAGCACCTGGTGCCCCATCGACCAGAGTGTCGGGTTGGAGGCAGCGTCAACAGGAGGGGTGAAGATCCACTCCCTCAGTGATTCACCACCAATTGCCAGGAGGGCCACCCCCAGCAAGAACAGGAACATGGTTTTGGTGATCAACATCTGGCGACCATTTCTTCTGGTGATTCGAGGGAACGGAGTTCCCAGAACTCTCATCTGTGCACTCGAAGTTGAGTAGGGTGAAGGAAAGGCCGATTTCCTTCATGGTATGGATCATGCCACATCCACATCAAATTATCCTGCACTGCCTCAAATGCTCTCCAGCCCCCCGGCATGGGCGAGTAATCGCACCGGTGAGATGACCTTCTGGACTCCCAACAAACTTTCCCAACGCAGGACGCACCCCGGATTTCCGCTGATTATTTGATCTGCTTTTGCGGATACGAAGCGATCGCGAGCCACCTCACCGATCGAGCGCGAGAGTTGATGCCGTCGAAGCATGTACATTCCTGCGGCTCCACAGCAATGATCTGGTGCGGGTAACTGAATCCGGTCTTCCAGGCAGTTCTCGAGCAATTCTGTTCCTTCATCGAAATCGAGTGATGAATGCTGCTGGTGGCAAGCCAGTGAGAGGACAGATCTTCCCGACAGTTTCTGTTGGATGTTGAAGTTGCCGCCCCGTGCTAACAGCGTCGCAGTGTCGGTGATAAATCCGGGTTCATGACCGCTGGTGGAATTCAAATGTGCAGCACAACCGGCAGATTCGATGACCACATGATCCACTCCCCCAGCTGCCAGGTCTCTCCAGCGCAGACGCATATGATCTCGCGAGTCTTCGACCATGCCTGCATGATGATGTAATGCACCGCAACAACCCGCCTCGGGGATGACGACCTTCCAACCCGCTTCGCTCAGTAACCGAGCCGACAGATGAGTCTCTGCCCGAAAAATACGATCCGCTATACAGCCTCTCAGCAGTGATACGGTTCCTCGACAACTTCCGACCGCTTCCATCACTGCGGGTACTTCAGGAGCGGGGCGTAAGCGTTCAGCAGACGGCAACTCCCTGGCGAATGGAAACCACCTCAGCCAGGGGGCGATCCATCTCAACCCGCTCACCAGTGCAGAGAGTCGCCCTGGATATGGAATCACTTCTCTCAGCAGCCACGACTCCGCTCGCGCCGGAAGGTCGGATCTCTCCCGGCGACTCTGCTGGCGATAACTGGCCATCAGCTGTTCCATCGAGATTCCCGAGGGGCAGGCACTTTCACAAGCACGACAGACCAGGCAACTTTCCAGACCATCATGGATCGCATCGCTGACCCGGGAACGATCCTCGACCACTGCTCGAAGGGCAGCGATTCTCCCCCTGGGAGACTCCGCCTCCCTTCCTGTGGCCAGATAGGTGGGGCATTCTGGAAGACACAGACCACAGTGAACGCAATCCTTGAGCGCTGGAATTTCGCTGAACGGACTCTTCATTTCCGGTCCCCATGCCAATCCAGATTCTTCTGTGGATCCCAGTTCATCCGCAACTTCCGCGTCAGGACATCGCTGGGATCTGCAGCGACGAGGGGGATCCCCGATCGCTTCTGTGCTTGAAGATCCTCTGCGGTCACCCTTCCCTCCAGCTGCTGAACCTGCTCGAACAGATGATCGAGCAGATCTCCTCGCTGCCACCCTTGCAGCAGTCCATATCCTGCCGCTGGAAAGACCGCTTTCCACCCACCTCCAGCAGTGGAGAGCAACGTTCTCCACTCTTGCCAGCGAACTCGCACTCGTAGTGCCTGTCCCCGGTCCGCTCTCATCCGGGCATGGATCGCCATCGTTTCCCCTCCATCTATCTGCCGAGAGGTCGCCTCGTTGGAGAGGTTCACGATGAGATCCTTCTTTTCTTCCACACTGCGAACAGTGCCCGAGAGCAAGATGACCACCTGCTGCTGTTGCGGTTCGATGCAGATCAAGTGAGGCTCAAAAGGCAACGCCCTCAATCGATCCAATCGCTTCCAGCACTGCTCATCGTTGTGAAACTCCCAGCGGATGATGTTCCAACAAGGAGGAGCCGATTCCAGTCGCAGATGAAGTCGAGTGACCACTCCCAGTGCCCCCATCGCGCCCCCCAACAAGCGGGTCAGATCATATCCGGTGACATTTTTTACCACCCTTCCGCCCGATAAGATGGGGCCCCCATCTCCACGAACCCCTTCGATTCCCAGCACATGGTCTCGGAACCTCCCGGTGCAAGAATCTGCTGGCCCTTCTCGGGGATCGCTGAAGAGCCCTCCGACGGTGCCCCCCTCATCGGGAAGCACTCCACTGACGATGAGTCCCTTCTTCTGCACCTCTTCCCGGAGAAACTTCACCGAAGTCGCGGCCCCGACCGTCGCTACCATCTCTGCTGCATCGAGGTTTTCGATCTGATCAGGGAGAAAACTGGTCGATATTGAGTGAGATGAATGTGATGAGTGAGATGAATGTGATGAGTGAGATAAATGAGATGAGTGTTGGCCTTGCGTCGATGACAGGCCCCGACTGCCGCTTCCGTAATTCCGGGTCACATCGCAATTCGCCATTCCTACCCCTTCCACGCCAGTCGATCAGTCGACTTTCGACCCTATCCGAACAATCTGAATCGCAAATTAATGAACTCCAGGAAGCTCTGTTCGGAGCCTAAACCCTAATCATTGCAACAATTAGGGAATTTTTTCCTGGTTGAGCCGCTTCAGATTGCCCGAGTTGTCCACCACCCCTGCATCCCATAAGATGGAGTCAGCGTCGGATTGGATCAGGATTCCGCATCTGGCGCAGGTGATTCACCTGCGGGCTGCATTCCTGCTCGACTCTCGACTACTTGGGTTCTGCGTTAACGATAAAAATTTGGGATCTCTTCCGGCAGACATGCTCTGCGATGCAAGCCTTCATCGGCAGGATCGCTTGGCTCTCCGTCGGAGTGCACTTTCTTACATCCAAGAGGGGGGCTTCCCCTGTTCCATCTCCTGAAAGGAGACTCACGATGAGGATTCGTAATTTGCCTGCTCTGGCAACGGTATGCCTGGGACTGGCAATCTTTTGCACTCCAGCAGTTCATGCGCAACTGCTCGATTTTGATGACTTCGAAGGCTATGCGGTCGGATCGGGAATCGCAGGACAAGGATCCTGGGATACCTGGGACGGTGCCCCTGGTGTCGATTCCGATGTAGTGGACACCTACAACTCCACAGCTGGGGGAAGTAAGAGCATCGAGCTGACTCCCGCCGATGACGTGGTTCGACTGTTCGGAGGATTGACCTCCGGTGCATTCTCCTTCACTTCCAAGGTATATATCCCTGCCGGACAGGCCGGTGATTACTACTTCATCTTGCTGAATACCTATGACGGTAGCGGCTCGGGCTACTCCTGGTCCGGACAGATTCACATGTCGGATGCCACGGGCCTGTGCAACGCCGATAACGTCTCCGGTGGAGGCGGCACCTATGCCGACGCGCCGCTGGTATACGACGCCTGGGTTGATATGAGAGTAGATGTGGATCTGGACGCCAACATCTACCAGGCCTTCTACAACAACATCCAGATCGTCACCGACGGTGGTTGGTTCGGTGGAGGTGGTCAACAAGCCATGCAGTGCCTCGACCTCTACAATGCAGGTGGCGGCCAGTTCTACTACGACGACGTGCAGGTCTCCTGCATCGGTTCCTGTGGCTGCTTGCCCTTTGATGCCTTCAACTGCAACATCGATTGCGCCACCAATGACGTGACCATGGACTGGACCACATTCCTCAATGTTCCCGGTGGATACGGCGGCGGCATCCAGGTGCTCCGTAACGGTGTCGTCCTCGACACCCTGCCCGGAGACGCGCTTTTCTATGACGATCTCAACGCCCCGCTGGGACTGAATGAGTACCAGATCATCGGCGACTGTACTGGTGGTTCCACCACCACTGCTTCCTGCACCGTTGCGTGCACCGGAGGGCCTTGCCCACCGCCAGTCGCAGGAGATGAGTGCTGCGATTCAATCCCTGCAGTCTCTGGCGCAAATGCTTTCGATCTGGAGCTGATGACGGATAGTCCTGACCCGGTTGCCGGAGGCAACTGCGCGGGCTCCTTCCTCGGAGGCTTCTGGAGTGACATGTGGTTCACCTATACGGCGAACACCAATGCCTTCCTGAGGGTTTCCACTTGTAATACCATCGATACCGATCTGGCCGTCTACGAGGCCAGCGGTGCTTGTGGTACCAAGATCGATATCGCATGTAACGGAGACTCCTGTGGAGTCGGTTCCGATATCAACTTCGCCTGCACAGCCGGAACCACCTACATCGTTCGCTGCGGTTCCTGGGATGATCCGCAGGCAGGCGCGATCCTGACCGGCGACCTGGTCATCGAAGAACTGTGTGACTTTGGTCTCACAGGCGTGATCGGTATCGTCGATTGTGGCACCGGAGATGTCGCCCTGGGCTGGAACCCTGCCGGTTTCAGTAACTACGACGTCCTTCGCGACGGAGTGGTACTGGCCAGCGCGCTGCCCTTCGGCACTACCGCATATGACGACGTTGCTGCTCCTCCAGGACCGCACACCTACGAAATCGTCGGTAACTGCACCACTCAGGGCACCAGTGTTGTGACTGAAGTGAATGTCAATGTCCAAGGCGGTGGTGGCTACAGCGATATCATCGTCATCGGAGAGCAGCCCTCTGGAATCGACAGTGCTGCGGCATTGCAAACCGCCCTGGAAGCGATGGGCCTGGTGGTCGATGTTCTTCCTGGTGGACCCGCAGAACTCCCCTGTATCACCGATGCCTCACTTGAGCGCCTCTGGTACATGGGCGGAACCTACCCCAGCGCCCGTGCTCTGACTGCCGCCGACGGTGTTGCCATTGCCATCGCTCAAGCCGCAGGTAAGCACATCTATGTTGAAGGTGGTGATGTCTGGGGCTTCGACGCCGCGACCGACTTCAATCTGATCGACGGAGTCGCCGATGGCGCCACTGATGGAGGTGACAACTTCCTGATCATGGATGGCCTCGATACTGCTCTGGGACTTGACGTCAGCGATCTTCAAGACATCGCCTACAACCAGGACCAGGCAACTGGCAATGACTGGACCGATGAACTTCAAACCACTGACCTCGATTCTCTCGGCCCCAACTCAGCTCTGGTCTGGGAGCCCGATGCTCAGGCCTTTGGTGCGGGTGTCGGTACAGGTGTCTTCTACGACACCGACTCCGGTGGAAAGGTCTTGTGCCAATCCTGGGAGTTCGGCGGATTCGGCGGAGATCAGAATGATCTTGCCGTCCGATACGTTGGTATTCTCGGTGGAGGCCCATCTTCTGAACCGCAATTCCGACGCGGTGACAAGAACATGGATGGCGGTTTCAATATTGCCGATGAGATCTACCTGTTGGCGGCCTTGTTCTCTGGTGGCGCAGCGTGCGCATGTCCGGACGCCTGCGACGAGAACGATGATGGAGCTGTGAACATCGCAGATGCCATCTTCGGACTTGCTGCACTCTTCTCCGGAGGAGCAGCGCCACCTGCCCCGGGCCCGAATACTTGTGGTGAAGACCCGACGCCAGATGCCCTGGCCGAATGTGTCTACACCGGTGCTTGCTAGTTAAACTCCACGACCCGTCCTGGAGGTGTTGTTAGAGGGGTGTCTCCTTCCCGGAGACACCCCTTTTCTTTTGCTCCGACAGGCCCAGGATCGACTCGGTTCTCTTCAGGTGATCCGAGTTTCGAAACCCAGACTCGGTACATCCACGGCCAGCAGGAAGTATCTTCCCTGGATTCGCAAGACCGTGAGGATCGACCGCAGTTCTCAGGAGCCGCTGTGTCTCCAGTTGTTGTGGTGAAAAGATCAGCGGCATGTGATCTCTCTTTTCCAGACCGATCCCATGCTCACCCGACAAGGTGCCACCGAGAGCCACGCACAATTTCAAGATCGCATCCCCCGCTTTCAGAACCTGAGCTCGTTCCTCGGGGATGTTCGCGTCGAAGGAGATATTGGGATGAAGGTTGCCATCCCCGGCGTGGAACACGTTGCTCAGAACCACACCCTGGTCACGACCGATCTGCTGGATTCCGCTGATGGCTTGCGACAGTTTTGATCTCGGTACCACTGCATCGAGAACATACAGATCGCTGGCGATTCTCCCCATCGCTCCAAACGCTCCCTTTCTACCGCGCCACAGTCTTTCTCTCGATTCTTCGTCGAGCGCTTCCTCGATCCCGATGGTCTGTTCGCCAACCGCAGCGCTGCGAACCGCTTCGGCCGCCTCCTCCACTTCACCCGTGAGACCCTCGAGTTCGATCAGCAATACCGCTTCCGCATCTTCTGGATAACCCGCACGAAATACCGAAGCCTCGACCGCCCCGATGGTCAACCGATCGAGAATTTCCAGTGCTGCAGGTCGCAAACCGCGAGCGATGATGGCTGTCACCGCCTCACAAGAAGCCTCGAGAGAGGAGTATGAGACGAGGAATGTGCGAACACAGGGAGGCCTCGGCACCAATCTCACCTTCGCCTGAACCGTGACACCAAAGGTACCTTCCGAACCGATGAATGCACCTCTCCAGTCGATCCCCCCACCATCACGTTGAAGATCGAGGACCGTTCCATCGGTGAGTACCGTTCGAACTTCCAGGATATGTCGAGTGGTCATGCCGTGAAGAAAACAGTGTGGCCCGCCGGAGTTCTCGGCAATGTTACCGCCAACGGTACAAGCTCGCTGGCTCGAAGGGTCTGGAGCAAATCGAAGTTTGTGAGCAGCAGCCGCACGATCGAGATCGAGATTGATCACGCCTGGCTCGATCACCGCAGTCCGCTGTAACGGATCGATGTCGATGATTTTTCGCATCCGGTGTACATCGAGTACCCAAGCACCCTGCATCGGAACGGCACCGCCGCTGAGCCCTGTCCCTGCACCCCTCGCCACAAACGGCACCTGATGGCCAGCAAGCACCTTCACCGCCTGCACCACTTCAATTTCACTTTCCAGCAACAGGACGCCGGGAGTCACTCCTCGATGAAGGGTCAGACCATCACTGTCGTAGAGCCGGCATTCGTCCGCATCGGTGAGGATGCGACGATTCGGCAGCCACTTTCTCAGTTCCCGGATGATCTGCGCTTTCGCCAACTGTGCTCCTTCAACCGCATCAGGTTCCTCCTCCTGTGTCCAGAAGTCCAGCGATCAGGCTGCAAACAGTTGCTTGCACCGCTCTTCATCGACAGCAAGATGGAGGATTGGGAAAGAGGTGTCCGATGACCCGGAATCACTGGTGGCTACTGTTACTGTTCATACCGTCGATGGTCGCTGCACAACCTGCTAACGATGACTGTGCAGGTGCCAGCAGCATCACCGTCGGAAGTACCCCCTTCGACATCACCAACGCCACCGACTCGACGATTCCACCGGATGACACACTCTGTGCCGGTGCTCTGCTGGGTCTACTGCAGCGAGATCTGTGGTGGAGTTTCATTCCTGACACCTCAGGACTGCTGTCGGTCAGCACATGTAACAGTGCCAACTTCGATAGCGACATCGCGGTGTACCGCGGCAACTGCAATGCCCTTCAACTGATCGGCTGTAACGGCGACAGCAGCGGCTGCTCCCTGTTCACATCTCACGTCTCCGATCTCCCGGTCGCTGCAGGAGAAGAGATCGTCATCCGGGTCGGTGGCTGGAATACCAGTTCGGTCGGTAGTGGAGAATTGGTGGTCGATCTTCAGGGACCCATTCCCCCCATCGATCTGCAATGCTCGGTCGTTCCCGCTGGCGTCAGCGCCAGCTGGAGTGCACCGCTTCCTGTCGACGGCTGGGAAATCTACCTCGACTCGGTACTGATCGATGTTCTCGACGCGACCGCCACCCGTTGGACCGGGGGCACCGCTCCAGGAATCGGCGAGCAGCGTCTTCTCTGTGTGGCGGCCATCTCGGGTGGTAGTAGCGCTGATGATTGTTGCACTCTCCTGGGCGGACCGATCCACGACAATTGCCTCGGAGCCATCGAGATCTCCTCAGGCACCATCGATTTCGACACATCCGGAGCCACCGATGGAGGTGATCCGTTCGATCCTTCCCCTTGCTCCGCATCATTGCCGGGAGACCTGGTGCAGGATATCTGGTATCGCTGGATTTCACCGGGCAACGGGTCGGTGCAAATCTCCACCTGTTCGATGGCCACCTTCGATACCACTCTCGCAGCCTATGGCGGCGACTGCGCATCGCTGGTCCCGCTCGGCTGCAACGGTGACAGCAGCGGTTGCACTGGATACACCTCGATGATCGAGGATCTCGTGGTCAGCAGCGGCGATGAGATCTGGATCCGCGTCGGTGGCTGGCAACCAGGAGACGCCGGCACCGGCACCCTCTCGGTTCAGTTTTCACCGGCACTGGTCGACAATCTGATCGCAGACTCGCAGCCAGGAAGCGGAATCATCGATGTCAGCTGGCAAGCGATCTCGGATCTGACCTCGACCGCCCTGTTGATCGATGGTGTTCCCTACGCTTCCACCGGTGCGGTGGCCGCCGGAACCCTTCTGCAACAACAGGTCTCTGGATTCCTCTGGCCGGCTCCCGTCGAGATCTGCCTGATGTCCAGTTCGACAGGCGGTTCTGCGGTTCCCATCTGCACCGCTGTCGATGTGCTCGGAACTGCAGTGGAAGTGGTCAGTGGTTCGACCGGTTCCATCGTCGATGACTCGGTGACCATCGCCAGCGTCACGGTCAACAACAATGCAATCCCTGCAGATCTGCGGGTGGAAATCGACATCGATCATCCGAGAATTTCGGATCTACGGATTCGACTGCTCTCGGCCGAGGGAGAACAACTGGTCCTGCAAGAAGGAGCCAGTGGTTCCGGTCTCGATGCCATCTACTGGCAACCCGCGACACCCGCTGCGCCCCCCTTCAATGTCGGGGCCACCATGAGGCCCAGCGGTCCCGGTTCGCTGCTCGATCTGTGCAACTCCATCGCCGCGGGTGAATGGACCCTCGAGATCGAGGATCTGGTCGCTGGAGAGAGTGGCACGCTGGTCGCATGGTCGCTGGTCTTCTTCGATGTTCCCCCCGCGTATCTCCCCGCGCCCGATCTGATCGCAGGAGATCATCAGCAGATGAGCCAGCTGGGCCGCGAGGGAGATGAAGTCGGCCTGATGCTGCAGTCGGTGTGCTGCAATCACGGTGATGAACCGCTCGACTGGCACGGCAACCCGAGCCCTCTGCATCCATTCATGGTGTTCAACCTGTACCGCATCTCCGAAGAGCGCATCGTTCAGGTCGGAAGCTCCTGGGCCAAGCACGCTCCAGGTCCCGCGACCACCGCCAATGCCTGTGGACTTGGATGTACCGTTCCCGCCGATCCCTACACCCTCGGGATCGGCTGTTCCGACATCTACAGCGCCAGTTACAACGGAACCCAATCGGTACTCGGACCGCGCTCCGAGATCGATCCCTGGAGCGGCAGTTACGACTACAACAATTCCATCCTGAATGGACCGCTCGGAAGCGTCACCCCCGTCGATCGACGCTTGCGCATCCACGATGCCGATCTCGACCCCTCTGCAAATCCAGATTCCGATCTGGTGGTCGAGGCGCTCTACATCGCTCATGACGATCCAAACCCAGGCGACAACATGATTCACGAGCAGGTTTCGATCACCTCGGGCGCACCGGGTCAGACATGGCAGTTTTCACTCTCCGATCCGGGTCAGATCGGCCCCGCCATCCTCGCCTGGACCGGCAGTACCATCTCGCAGATCACTCCTGGAGATGGTTCCGATGGGATGGCCATCATCGCAGCAAAAGCTTTTCCGCTCGATGCCAGCGAGTCGTCATGGCGCTACGAGTACGCCATCTGGAACCACAATCTGTCGCGCCATGTCGGAACAGTCGAGATCCCCATCGCTACAGGGGTTCAGGTCAGCGATCCCTACTTCCATGCGCCGCAGATCGAAAGCCTCGGCTACATCGATCTGCCCTGGCAGATCGAACTCGACTCCACCGCCATCCGCTGGAATGCACCGCCACAGAATCCACTGCGCTGGGGATACCTCTACAACTTCGCCTTCACTGCCAGTGCTGCTCCAGCCTCCGGTGATGTCCTGGTGATCGGCCACGATGTTTCCGGCCTGATGCTGACGCAATCGGTGATTCCCGGCGGTCCCGTCACCCCCGCGATGCGCCGGGGAGATTGCAACTCGGATGGATCCATCAACATTGCGGATTCCATCACTGCTCTCGACATCCTGTTCATGAGTGGATCGGCGCCAGCCTGTACCGATTCTTGCGATGCAAATGATGATGGTCTGCTCAACATCGCGGATCCGATCTCCCTGCTGAACTGGCTCTTTGGCACCGGCTCACCGCTGCCATCCCCGGGCCAGTCGTGCGGAGAAGATCCCACCGTCGATTCCCTCGATTGTCTCGATGGAACTCCCTGCTCCTAGTGCCAGCAGTGGTGAGTCAGGGACAGTTCGTTTCTGCACACTCGAGAGCATCAGTATCGACCGCATCTGGTCCACAACCGGTGACCGGGTTGGGGACAGCAGGAGGGGGTCCGCCGGAGAAGAGATAGGCGAGGTAGTTGATCGGATCGGCGATGTTGAGGGCGCCGTCATCATCGATGTCGCCGGCATCTTCACAGGGAAGCACGACCGACCCGATGAAGAGAAAATCGAGCAAGTACACCGCATCGGCAACGTTGATGCCTCCATCGCCATTGCAATCTCCACGGACGAAGAAGACCGGATCGACGATCACCAGCGGAAAGCAATCGAACTGGGGCCATACCGCCTCGCCAGCTTCCGTCACCATGCGAATCGCCAGCGGCGGATCTCCGATGGTTTCACAGAGACAGAACTCGGTGAAGCCCAGCGGCGAGGTGAGATCGACCTCGTACTGCGCCTCGATGACCCGTTGCTCGCTACCCGCTGGAAACGGCTGTGCGTTGAGGAAACTCATCACCACAGCCGCAGTCCAGCCTCCCGGTTCGATGACAACATCGACGAATTCAGGTGCGGTCGGTTGCAGATCGGCACCCAGATCCAGCTGCTGCACCGACCCCTGGACCGGGTCGTGACACAGTCCGAAGGAAAATGCATGAAGAGGATCTGGACTGGTGGAGGCGACGATCAGTCCAACAAATTGCGGCTGGACATATGTCGCTATCACCTCAAACCTGTGTTCTGCAGAGAGCGGTGGCACCACCGGAGGATCACACGGCACATCACAGAAGAGAGTTCCTGGCGTCGGGTCTTGCTCACACGATCCGACCGGCGGTGGCATCGTTCCGTCGAGTACCACGTACAATGTGATCGTGATGAGATCCTGCATATCGATGGTGTCGTCATCGTTGGCATCACAGGCAAGTGCACAATCGATCGGCGTCACACCACCGAACAGGTAGTCGACCAGCTGCACCACATCCGCAAGGTCCACATGACCATCGACATGGCAGTCGCCACGGCGGAATTCACCGTTGGTCTGCTGAGCAGACATCTCGGTGGTTTGCAGGATGACCACCAGCATCAGCAGAAATCTGGCACAGGATCGGATTCGTAGTATCCACATGTTTCCATCACTCTCCGGCGAGTTGATGTTCGATGATACCGCATACCGGGGCACCTGCGAACTCCCTCATGGTTCGCCAGAGGTGAACAGATACAATATATAGGCTGTAGGTTCTGGATTTTGATCTCCGATGGGAGATCCAGCAGCAAAGGATGCCAGTATCGCTTCAACAAAACAGACCACCACGATGGCAAGCACTATAACAACCTGCCCGGGCCAGATCTGGTGGCGCAGGGCGTCGCTCGCTGCGCTGTTACTGCTGTGGCTCGGCTCAGGATTGCCGCTTCAGGCTCAGGAAGATCCGGCGATTCCCGACAGCTGTTCCAACGGAGTCGATGACGATGGCGATGGCAACACCGATTGCTGCGACAGCGACTGCGTCGGCGATCCCGGCTGCATCGAGATCTGCGACAACGGAATCGACGACGACTGCGATGGGCTGATCGATCTGCAGGATTCAAACTGCTACGGCATGCCCACACCGGGCTACTTCTCCCGCGGCGATGCCAACGGCGATGGACAGCACGACATCGCCGATCCGATCCTGATGCTCGGGCACCTGTTCCTCGACATGACGATTCCCTGTCTCGACAGTGTCGACGTCAACGACGATGGCGCCGTCAACATCGCCGACCCCATCTCCTTGTTACAGTGTCTCTTCCTCGGCTGCGGCGGCCCCGTGATCGCTCCCCCCTATCCCGACTGCGGCTTCGACCCCACCGACGATGACTTCCACTGCTGGGACTACTTCGGCTGCCCCTGACTCTTCGACTTCCTCGACTGTCAGTCACTTCCGGGGTGTAACTGAACTTTATTCGCTCAACAGTCATGGGTGGTCGATGTGGGATGACCCACACACCGACTCGGTAAATTTTTCACCACAGCTCTTTCTTACTGAGCCATACCATTGAACTATGGGTTTGCACGCCCATGTGTGGTGACTAAATCTCCGCAAAATTTGATCTGGCTACTTTCGAGATTGTCCTTAATTCCATCCCTGTTAGCAGTTTTCGGCGACTGCTTCAGTCTAGATACTATCTGCCTAACATAAGTGAGGAAGTATGTCGTGAATTTTTCGAATCTCTGTACATCGATGACCTGTAAAATCATCTTTCGGAATTTCTTCTGCCTTCTGTTGTTTCTCGTGACATTTTTAACTTCGTCAACCACGGCGTTTTCACAGTGCCCTACTCCTCAAGGTCACATGTCAATAGAGCCCGGGATGTCAGTGTCGACCTTCTTCGGCTGCATGGATCCAGATCAGTATGTTGTGGCTGTATTTGATACGCGAGATCCAGCTCTCAATGCTCCAGGGACAGATCTCCTCTGGTCTCCAACTCGATACGCAGGACCAGGTACAGGCACCAACTCTCTCGATCCAGATGCGTGGACCGCTACAAATCTAGGTCAGGTATTTGGAGTCACTCTCGACGATTCCGTACCTCCCAACATCTATGTCAGCGCGACCGTAATGCCAGGGACATTTCCGGGTTGCTCGGGAGCCCTTTTCGGACCACAAGGGCCTGGTGGAATTTATAAACTCGATGGCGGGACTGGCCTGATCTCTGGTTTTGCTTCTCTTGTCTCCGATCCTTCAGCCGGTCTCGGGCAACTGGATCATGTCCAATTCCCTTCTGGAAATGAAACGATCTATGTTAGCAATCTTTCCGATGGATTGATTACCGCACTGTCGGTACCAGCAGGAACGATTACCGATACATTCGATCACGGCATTGAAGCTCTCAATACAGCGGGACTTCCCCCCATCGCCGACGATCCAGATGTGACAGTTACCGCCACCGGTCGTCGAATCTGGGGGTTGAGAATCAACGAATCAGAAAATCGTCTCTACTACGCTGTCTGGAATACAACCACGCTGTCTGCTCCTTTAGGAAACGAACCAGACCCGATCAATGACAATGAAATCTGGTCAGTGGAAGTCGACCCCACTACAGGTCTATTCGTAACCGGAAGTGCCACCCTTGAGGCCACGATTCCTGCACTAGAATCGTTCAACCAGATGTGGGAAAACCCTGTGTCGGATATCGCCTTTGAGTGCGGTACCAGAATGGTTGTGTCGCAAAGGGGTGCCTTTTTCAATGGTGCCAACTGGGTAACGAATGGCCATCATACGCGAGCCCTTGAATTCACTGGGACTCATCTCGCGTGGGCCATCAGCCCAGTCGACAAGTTCAACGTAGGTAGTTATGGCAACGGAGCAAATACCTCTGGAGGGATCGATTTCGACGCCGATGGTAATGTAGTCGCTACAGGTGACGCGCTACACTTCGGAAGCTCTTCAGTCCCTTGCCCTTTTACAGATTCGATTTACGGATTCGCCATCATTCCTTCGACTGGAGGAGGACTGGCTTGTCCATTTACCATCGATAGCTACCTGATCGATAACGATTGTGTAAATGACGGTAGCCAGGACAAGTTCTTCCCCTTTGATGTCGAAGTCTGTCGACCTGTCAGCAATAACTGTGGAACTGGCTGTAGAACTGAAAATGCTACCGTTCTCTGTGGATCAGAAACCAATACCGGAGACTTCACTCTCACCCTTGATGTCGTTAACGACTCCGGTTTCGAAGTTCACAAGTTGTTGATCCCAGGTCTCGTCGGTGGCATCGGAGTTTCACCAAACATCATCGACATGGTTCCTCCGCTGGCCAATGGCGATACAGCTACTGGTATTCAACTGACTCTGACTGGAGGCAACGCGGGCGATTTCGTTTGTATCCCGATGAGCTTGATGTCGAAGGACGATGCAGGCGAACTCTTCGAATGCTGTGGCACCGAGGTATGCATTGAAATCCCCCCCTGCTGCCTGTCAATCACCGGGGAAACCATCACATTGGATGCCGATGGAAACTCCGTATATACCTTCACCGTGACCAACTTGGCTGGAGAAGCTCCTGCTGTAGCGGATCATCTCTTCATGGATGTCATCAGCCCCGCTGGTGTCACCATCACCGATGAATGGCAGGCTCTGCCCAGCCTTGGAGACGGATCTTCGACGCAACTTTCTACCATCATCATCGGAGCGCAACCTGGCCAGGAAATTTGCTTCCAGATCACCATCCACGATGCAACCTTGAACGAATGCTGCGGTATCATTCATTGCATCACCATGCCCGGGGAAGGGCCTGGGCCTTGCATTCCATCGCTGATCTGTAAACCACTGGGTGATGCCAATGGCGATGGCGTTCTGGATGTCTTCCTCAGCTGGCCCGTACCAAACGCAGACGATTGCTGCCCGGGTGACCTGGTCATCCTGGCCAATGGAGTGGTTGTCGGATCGGCCAATCCATTTGCCGGCTCTGTCACCGTCGATTGCATCAGTGGTCAGTACTGCATCGCATGTAATGCTGCCGACGGAACTCTCCAGATACAAGCTTGCTGCGATGTTACGTGCACTCCATTTCTGCCTCCACCGGTCGAGTTCTTGCGTGGTGACAGTAACTCCGATGGTTCTTTTGATATCGCCGATGTGGTCCAGACTCTGAACTTCTTGTTCGCTTCAGAAGCTGTTCCGTGCCTGGTCGCTCTCGATGCAAATGATGATGACTTCGTCAACATCGCCGATGGCGTTTACAGCCTGGAAGCGCTGTTCGGAGGTGGGCCATCACCGTGGCCTCCGTATCAGACTTGCGGCACCGACGACACGCCAGGAGATCTCGAGTGTGAGAACTTCCCGGCTTGCATCAGTGCAAACGATTGATGGCTTGAAAATTTGACGAGCGGCATCGTTCTGAAACCAGATCGATGCCGCTTGAAAATCTCCCCCGATGAAGAAAGTCCATGAACTAACTCCATGAAGAACTTCAGTTTTGCCATCGCCCTACTGCTATTGCTCAGCTTGTTTGTGAGTCCTGGATACTCACAGGGAGGCAGCGGCGACTCCTGTTCTGTTGAGAACTTGGCCATCGAATGTGGTTCCGCAGTCAATAATGCCGACTACACGGTGACTTTCAATGTCATCAACAATACCAGCTTCGTCGTCCATAAACTTTTCATCCCGGGAGATGTCGGCGGGCTTGGGATCAGCCCGAACATCATAGATCTCATCCCTCCGATCTTGGTGGGTGACATTGCAACTGATGTTGAAATTTATCTCACAGGAGGATCTCCTGGTGCCGGGATCTGCCTACCTCTCGGATTGATTTCCAAGGATGACCTGGGCGATGAGTTCGAGTGCTGCGGAACAGAATTTTGTGTCGAGTTACCGATCTGCGAAGTGCTCTTCATCCGAGGTGACTCCAATCGCGATGGCGGTTGCGACATCGGAGACGCCATCAACATGCTCACATTTCTGTTCGGGGGTGGAGTTTGCTCCTGCATGGATGCTTGCGACTGTAACGACGATGGCCAGGTCAACATCGCTGATGCCATCTACAAATTATCTTACCTCTTCAGCGGTGGACCCCCTCCATCTTCGCCCCATCCAGAGTGCGGCCCGGACCCAACACTCGACACGCTCGACTGCGCCTCCTTCCCACCGTGTCCCTAGCGGCTGGAAGACAGACCCAACCAGCCATCGCATCCCCTTGAATACAAGTATCCATTGTCAATCCGGCACCCCCATCCCGCCGGTTGACCTCGCATTGTGATCCATCTTCATGGCTTCACGTGCTTGGTAAACAGAGGGCCACTGAATTGTTTCGAAAACATCGTGTCCGACTCTTGGGGGGTTCCGGATAGTCGTGTGGAGATTCTTGGATCTCCGGTTCGTGTGAGTGGTTTTCATCCGGAAAGACACTGATGAAACCGACGAAACACAGCCCGCCCGGAATGGAGAGAAGGATGGTTCGATTTACAACGGTGGCCAGGGGGCATCAGTGTTCCAGCCCGAAACTGGTCAGTGACAAGCGATCTCTCGTGTTACTTCCACTACTGCTTCTGCTGCTCACTTCTTCAGTATCTGCCCAGAACTTCATCCGTGGCGATGCCAACGGCGATGGCGACATCGATTTCTATGTGGGGGATGCGGTGGAAATCTTCACCCAGCTCTTTACTGGCTGCTGGGGGATTGCTTGTGACGATGCGGCAGATTCAAACGACGATGGCAACCTGGATATTTCGGATGCCGTCAATATCCTGGCCCAACGCCAATCGGGGCTTCCACTTCCTTTGCCATTCCCAATCGTCGGAAACGATCCAACCCCTGACGGTCTACTCTGCGCCACTCCCACTCCGAGCTTCGCCGGTTACACCTTCAATCCAGCTTTCCAGCTGGATGTGATCCCTGTCGGTGTCGGCAGTGGATCCGTCGGTACCATCTTCACCGCCGAGCTTCAATTGACGGTTCCGGCGGGCTTTGGAGTCACCGGAATCTCGTTTGGTGTCTGCCACGATCCCGCGGAACTCGACTTACTACCCGGTATTGCTTACGGCCCGTTGGCACCGGACTACTTTCAAGTTCAGGGCCATTCGACGGGGTTCAATTGCAATTCGATCCCAACTTTCATTCTACCTGGCTCTTTATTCGGTCCGGGAGTTCATGTGATTGCCGAAGCGCAGTACCAGATTCTCACTTCGGGAGGCGCCGCCATCAGTTTTTGTAGCATGACCGGCCAGATGCCGGTGCCGGTGGCCTTGGCGGCAGTGGATTTTGGCGCCATGACCGATTGCTCGGATGTCTTTGCTCCGGCGTCCGTGGGGGCCAACATCAATAGCGCCCCCGAGTTCGTCCGCGGAGATACCAATGCCAGCGGCGGAAGTCCCGACATTGCCGATGCGATTAACTCACTTTACTACATCTTCAATATTCCGGGAGGGATCAGTCCCTGCGATGACGCTTCCGATGTCAACGACGATGGCATTCATCCAAGTATCGCTGACGCCATCTACTTGCTGAATTACCTCTTCCCGCCGCCCAGTTCTCCGCCGCCTGCGCCCTTCCCCGCTTGTGGCCCGGATCCAACCACCGATCCGTTAGGATGTGCCTCTTTCCCGCCCTGCTAGACCAGGGTGAGACGAGGACTCCGAGCGATACGCTCGGTCGAACAGCGGCAACTCCTCAAGGAGCGGTCGCTGTTCTTTTTTTTCAAACTCAGCTGGGTAGAAGAAGAAACGTGGTTCGTTTCGAAGTTGACAGTGGAGCGGGAAGCGCAGTTTCCGCTTCAGATGCTCTCGGGGTATTCCTTACGCAACAGTTCTCGCAGGTGAGTGATCGCCCGATGAAATCGCTTCCTGGCACTACCCTCGGAGATCTTCAACAGTTCTGAAATCTCGATGTATTCAAGGTTTCTCCGGTGCCTCATGTCGATGATCTCGACTTCATCCTGGGTCATGGCTGCCAGACTGAGTTTCAGCGCATCGACCTGCTCTCCGCGGTGAACCATCTTCGACGGAGATTCTGTTCTCGCCGGCACCTGGTCGATGAGATCTCCCTGTGTTGAACCGTTCTCATCTCGGCGTCTCTGGGGGGCCTTGCGTGCGATATCCCTCTTCTGGGCGTGCGCTGCCGCCACCGCCCGGGAAATGACACCCTGGGTGATCTTGCGAACCAGGCCGCGGAAGGCCTTGGTGTTGATCACTTCCAGCTCACCCTTATCTCGCTTGCCCGCGAGACAGATCACTACCTCTTGCAGGATATCATCGATGCCGATCGGCCCTCGCACATGGTCAGGCAAGTGTCGGTCGATGTAATGGCGCAACTGCTTCCCCTCGACCGCCAGGAAGTGACCCAGGGCCTCGTCATCCCCCTCCCCGAACAGGTGGAGCAACCCGGTGGTGAGCACCGAATGAAATGGATCCTGTGGTAAATCGGAGACCTCACTCATTCTCACCTCTTCTGCTCGTATCGTGGATAGACCTCAGGAATCGCCCGCAGACCATGATCCTCTGCCCCTCTCTCCCGAGCAAGCCCCTCCCCCTTCCCCCTCTGGAGCCGATGAAACTGAACTCTAGAATCGGCGGTCCGATGTTGAGTGAGATCCGGATGAATAGACACGCACGGTAACCATGCAGTCCCGCCGCGCGTGGAGATCAGGTGTCGATGAAAAGCACATCCCCAGCCAGTACCTCGAATGGCTCTGAATCCTCACAATCCTCGTGGACCGATGACGACGCCACCACCGATGTGGAAAGTTCACAAGGCGCAAATGGCCAGGAGATGGCCCAGCGCCTCTTCGAGCAGTGCCCATCGCTGCACCAGCCTACCCGAATCCTCGACGCCGAAATTTCCCTGGATGATGGCGGCAGCCGAAGGGTGCAAAAGTTAGGTAAGTACCGGGTGCTGGAAAAACTTGGCCGCGGTGGTTTTGGCGATGTGTACCTGTGCCAGGAAACCTGTAAACCTCACAGAAAACTCGCCATCAAGGTGATCCGCGCTGGCATGGATACCGACGACGTACTGGCTCGATTCGAGGCCGAAAAGAACGCCATGAAGATGATGAATCACCCCGCCATCGCTCGTCTTATCGATGCAGGCGCGACAGATGAGGGCCACCCTTACTTTGCGATGGAATATATTCAGGGACAGATGCTCACTGATTACTGTTCTTCTCACCGACTCACCCTGAAACAGCGCTTGTCTCTCTTCATCGATATCTGTAATGGAGTCCAGCACGCGCATACTCAGTCGGTGGTTCACCGTGATCTGAAACCATCCAACATCATGGTGACCGAGTTCGATGGAAAACCACAGGCCAAGATCATCGACTTCGGCCTGGTCAAGAGTCTGCAACAACCACTCGGCGAACAAACGGTTCACACACGCTTCGGCGTGGCGATGGGCACTTACGAGTACATGAGCCCTGAACAGGCAAAATCTGCGGGAACCCATGTCGACACTCGTTCTGATATCTACTCCCTCGGAGCCATCCTCTACCAATTACTCACTGGAGAGCTGGCCCTCGGTGGTTTGAGAGATTGTGATCACGGGCAGGTGCTGAAGAAGATCGAGGAAGACAATCCGATCAAGCCGAGCCTGCGATTTGAGTCGGCATCCAACGATCATGGTTGTGATCATGCCAACTACCTGGGGACCGACATCGATCAGCTCGCTCGCCGCCTGACCAACGATCTCGACTGGGTGGTGATGAAGGCTCTCGAAAAGGAGCCGAATCGACGCTATCAGACCGCCCAGGAACTCGCTCGTGATCTCGAGAGTTTCCTCTCTGGCGAAATGGTCAAGGCCAGGCCTGCCAGCACACGGTACCGCTTGTACAAGTTCGTCAGAAGAAATCGCACTTTTCTGTCGGCCACTGCACTGGTGTTCCTGTCACTGTCAGCCCTGGCCTCCTACGCACTTCTCGAAAGGAATCATGCTGTCTCCGCTACTCATCAGATGATACTGAAGGCGAACGACCTGGAAAAGGTGGTGAAATTCCAGATCAGCATCCTTCGCGGACTCGATGTCGAATCGATGGCGATGAATCTTCGAGATCATACCGCAAAGCTCTCCAGCAACGGCTCCGACCTGGGAATTCCTGGTATCGCCACTGACATAAAAACCCCTCCTCTCGAGATCGATTGGATTGAGCTGGCCCGAAAAAATGTGCAGGTCCACTATATCGATCCTGCATTGACCACCATCAATGAGAAGTTCAAGGAAAAGACTTTGCTGCGAGCACGCTTGCTGGAATCGCTCGCGACCACGATGCAAGAGTTGGGGGGATGGACCCGTGAGGCAACTCCCCTGCAACGGGAAGTGCTCAAGATCCGACGTGAACTACTCCCGGTAGATTCCCGCAGCACGCTTCGTTCGGCGAATCGACTCGGACACCTTTTAGCGCGCAACTGCTCCGACAGGAAGAGAGATCAGTGGGTCGAGGCGAAGTCGCTCTATCTGGAGGTGCTCGAGGGAAGAAGGCGCGCCCTCGGAGACGATCACCGGGATACCCTGCAATCGATCAACAACATGGGAGTTCTGCACCAACGAATGGGAAACTACCAGGAATCGATGCGTTTCCATCAAGAGGCGCTGGCTGGACGAAAACGCACCCTGGAAGATGATCATCCGGACACCCTTCAATCGCTCAATGACATCGCCCTGTTGCTGAAGAAACTGGGCGAACTCGAGGAGGCGCTTCCGTTATACGAGGAGGTGCTCGAAACCAGTCGTCGTGTGCTGTCACACGATCATCCCGACACCATCACATCGCTCAATAACCTGGGAAATCTGCTGCTGGAGTATGGAAGGTTGGATGAGGCAGAGCGCTACATTCACGAGGCTCTCGATCTTAGCATCGAGACCCGAGGGATGGAGCACTCCTCGACACTGACCTACTACAACAACCTGGGTGCCTTGTACCTGAAGCAAGGAGATCTGGATCGGGCATTACCGTGCTTCCAAAAGGCACTCGACGGGCGACGCTCGCTCCTGGGAATTCTCCATCGAAGTACACTGAGTGCGCTCAACAACATCGGTTCTGTTTATCTGAAAGATCATCAGCCGGAAAAAGCTCAGCAATCCTTCCGCGAAGCCCTCGATGGTGCTCGACAGAATTCAAGGATGAGCACCAACACTCTCACCTTTGCCAACAATCTCGGTGGCGCTCTTCGCGAGCTCGGAAAGTACGAGGAAGCGCTCGAGTTGTCGGTGGAAGCGGTCGATGGGCTGGAGAAGAAGTTCCCCGGTGGCCATAGAAATCTGGGCAATCTCCTCAGTGGGCTGGCCCGGACGCTGGTGGCAATGAAACGCTACGAGGAGGCGGAGGCGCCGGCACTGCGAGCTCAATCGCTGCTGTACCAGTCGCAAGGGGAGATCCGCAAGAGCCTCGAAACCTCGCTCCAGACACTGGTCCACCTGTACCAGGGCTGGCACCACCTCGACCCGAACGGGGGCCACGATCTCAGCGCTGCTCAGTGGCAAGGGCAACTCGAAGAGATCGAACTGACGGTGCCAGCGGCAGTCAACAACACTGCTGCTGGTCAAAACAAGAAGTAACCCGCCGCGATCTCCTGAACCGCCGGAGTCCTCCCGGCAAATCCCCACAACGGTGCCTCTCTGGCCCTGCCACCCCTTCTGCTTGCTCTTTTCGCGGGTGGTTCCTTTTTTTCAAATTTCTGGTCCCAGCGGTGCGCGGTTGCGTATTCGTTGATATCGAAAGTTCGACGGAAAGAACTGAGCCGCCCGTTTTTTAGAAGGTGACATGATGTTCATGATCAACGGAGTACAGACAGAAGTTCCCAGACCACCCATCGCCAATGATTTGCTCGGCACGATGCTGCATGCACTGGGGCGTCTCGATGAAGCGGAACACTTTCATCGACAATCCCTGGAAGAGAATCTCCAGGTACGTGGCCCCGATCATCCGGCCACCCTGGACTCGATGCAGGCGCTGGGCATGTTGTTGTTGAAACGAGGCAAGTTTGACGAATCGATGGATTGTATCGACCAAGCGTTGCTCGGCAGGAAACTGGTCCTCGGCGTCGATCATCGGGCCACCATCGAATCGATGAATGGCATGGCAGCACTGCTTCAGGCCAAGGGAATGGCCGAGGAAGCGTTGCCGCTACTGAACCAGATTGTTCAACGAAGTTGTCACATACATGGCTCCGACCATCCGCTGACCATCTCCTCGATGGACAACCTCGGGACTCTCTTGCATCGCCTCGGCCGCCTCGAAGAAGCGGAGGAACTGCTCGCCGAGGCGCTGGAGAGAACGCTGCAGATCTCGGATGAGTCATCGGTTCATCTGGCCATCCTGATGACGCACCACGCCGCTGTCTTGCACGACCTGGGGCACTTCCAGTCCGCCAGGAAGTCGGCACTGCCTGCCTACACCATCCTTCAATCACAGCTGGGAATCTCGCACCATCACACCATCGCAACGGTGCAAGTGCTGGTCAATCTCCACAACGACTGGCATCTACAGGACCTACAAGCAGGTCACGATCGCTCCGCCACCCGCTGGCAACTGAAACTCGATACTGCCGAGCAATAGTGAGCCGCTGCACAGCTCGTCACTCCTGGCGTGGCTTGAACACCGCTGCGTCGATGATCGACCACAGATGGATCACCCAGCCAAACAAGCCGACAGTCCCGATCCACACCACCCATGCAAGAAAGTGCATGAGAATCGCCATACCCAGCCGACCCTGAAGCAATTGCCCGAGCCCTGGAATAAAGAAACTGCACAGCGCCGACAGTACATTTCCGCCCGATCCCTGTCCTGACATGGTCCTCCTTCATCGCGGATAGATCGCCTGATGAAATTCTCACCCCTGTAGCCACGGAAGTCGTGCTCCATGTAACTGGTAACTTCTCTGATGCTGTCGGAGGATTCCTGCGGGGTGATCC
>Ga0209041_1000687_pt1 | contig 23414 bp, 40 predicted proteins | sample SaaInlV_100m_DNA_4_FD_184647 | JGI IMG/M metagenome (GOLD analysis project Ga0209041, IMG submission 184647) | Marine microbial communities from expanding oxygen minimum zones in the Saanich Inlet - SI037_S2LV_100m_DNA (SPAdes) (version 2) | ecosystem: Environmental > Aquatic > Marine >... | reverse complement strand
CATAGTAGAGGTAATGTCACTGGGACTTGACGGAGACGGATCTGCATTGTCTCAAAGCATAGATGAAAAGTATCACAGAAACGTTGTGCCTTTGATGACACTGATAATAATAATAATGTTTTATCAGAAAAGAAAAGCTTAAATAAAACGTAGAACTATAACATATATGTGTGAACTAATAATGAACTTTTTTAGAAACCTTAAAAAATCATTCGACGGAAAGGACAGGCTAAGAAACATTAACCAATGCATGACTTGTGGAAAACCAAGCTTCTTTAATTCATGTCTGAAATGTGAAACATCTGATGCCTATGAAGGTTGGGAAAAAAAATGACCAGAACACAAAGACGTAGAGATACGGCAAACCCTACAAGGGACGGCAAACACAGGCCGTTGTGTCTGTGCAAGGACTGCAAGGATTGCCAGCCAGAATAGTAAAGCTTAGCAAACAACTTTCAGGCAGATCAAAGAACGTGGACCACAAGTGCAGGCAGTGCAGAAAGAGACTTAGAATAAATACAAACATATGTACAAAGCATTCTCTAAGTTGCAACAGGACAGTAAATACAAGCAGAGCGTACTGGTACCATGTGAAATGTGCGAAAGCATTAAATATAATATAACATTACATATTACAATAAAGGAGGTGAATGAAAATAGGTGAATTAAAACTAAGCGAGTTTGTGAGCTCTGGAGATTCTAGATCATTAGCACTATTAGACGATAGAGAATTTACTATCTGTGGAGTAGAGCGTAAGGATTACGATGAGAACAAGGGCATCAAAATCGCAACAAGCGAAGACTTCGAAATAGAAGGCGAGAAGGTTAGTAAATTCCACACAACAAGACAAGCCATTGTCGGCAAGTTCTTGAATGATGCTGGAGAACCAACAAGTCTTTTTAACGCAGTCAACGAGCCAGACAACGCACTTAAAGTTAAAGTCTTTAAGAGAAAGTCTGCAAACGGTAGAGAGTACTTTGATTTAGAACAATGCTAAATCAAGTAATCAATACTTTTTTTTTCTTAACAATTTAATGAATTATAATGAATGACAGAATAATGCAAAATCCAATTTATATCTGGCCAAGAAACTGGTACGTACACAGACAACCTGAAACTTATACTGAGGATGATTTATCACATCTTGCAGATGACTGGTGGGAATATCTAAGGATCCAACAAGCAACTGCTGTTGACGAGGATCACGGTTGTACATGGTGTAAAGAAAAAGGCCACCCAATGGAAAGTGGGTATCTGCATTTTCATAAAGGTGACCTCGTTGCAAGAGAACATTTCTCAGCACAGGACTTTACGACAATGCACCTTACATGTGCCCTTGAAAAGTTAAACATAATAAGAGGTGAACTTGACAATGGTGTAAGAAAACTATCATCAATAATAGAAGCAGATGGAAATCAAGTAAGACGAAATGAACGTGACTACTGATATTAATGACTAAAACAAAAAGTTTAAATAATAAATACAATATATATAATTATTATGCTTATGACCCAAACACAGTTAAAACAACTATGTTCACGTGTACAACCTGAAGCTCAGATCCCAAAAACTGAGACCATGGTAGCAGTGTCGTCATTGATGACACAAGCAGACCATGCTCTGTTTAATCAGGGATTGAGTTCTATATTTGTTGACGTCCCCACTGAAAGTGGAACATCACAAATATTCAGTGTTCGTCCACAACAAATGGTCCCTAGATCAGCAGTGATCCAACGTGACGAGTCGTCACAACTTGTTGGCATCTCTGCAGTGTCTGGGGGCTAATCTTTTTTTTTTGCTTATGAAAAAATATACAAAAGTAATCAACAGTGAATGGCTACATGAAAAACATACAGATAATAATTGCAATTGTCATGGTAGAGATACAGCATTGATGAAAACAGATGGTGAAAAAGATATGGAAATATGTTTAAAATGCTTTGGAGCAAAAGGGTGTGTATATTAAATGAAAATTTTAGAAAAGAATAAATCTCATATCATCTACAAGGAAGACAATGGGACAGTGTCAATAGTTCCAAACACTCCATACTTTAGATTGAAGATATTAGAGTTTAAAAACGAAAGAATAAAAAAAGACATACCGATTGAGGGTATCGAAATTATGGAGACATTCAATGGTATGATTTTTAACATATCTCTTAATGGCCAGACAATAACAACAAGGCCCAATATGGCAGATGCTGTTGTAGAATCATTTGACAACGTTGAAGCAATTTATGAAATATTTAACAAGTACAATGACAACAAGTATAACATGAATCTGCTAAAGGGTGTGCTGTCAAAATACGGAGAAAGAATCAAAGTAGTCTCTGAAGGTTTTGTTATAGACGACATGTTTTTGCTTGACCGTACTGGTGTTGCATGGTTCTGGGACCCTGTAAAGAAAAAGAGAAATCAAGACAGAAGAACAAACCTTGGATCCGGTGCAATATGCATTGTGGTAAACAAGACAAAGAGACTCAGAATAAAAGACAAGGATGGAAACGTAATTGAAATTGATTCAATGGGATACATCATATTGTCAAAGATTGACTTTCTGTTAAACCCTAACTTAAATGACAATGTGTTTATGCAACAGCTTCCAAACACAATAAAAGAGATACTAAAAAGAAATGCTGCTGGGGTAGCATAACTTTTTTTCATTACAATATTATGATTAATATGTCCGAAAAATTCGAAATAAAAATCAATGTTCCACTGATTAAGGAACTTGTATCTGACAAGATTTACAGGTCAGATGCCAGTGCACTTAGAGAACAATACGTCAACTCACTGAGCCACGGTTGTGTTGCTTACCATGAAAAGAACGGGTACACAGACGATGTGTATGTCCATGTCATATTTGACTATGGTTTGCGCAAGGTGACGATAAGAGACAACGGAACTGGTATGTCAAGAAAAGTATTTGAAGACAACTTTATGTCATTCGGATTCTCAACTGTTGACGATAATGAAAACAATTCAAGGTCAGGAATGTTTGGGCTTGGAGCAATATCATTCTTTAGAATCGCATCAGCATGTATTGTAGAATCATGGCACCGTGAAACTGACGAACGTTTTACATTTCTTACACATGATACAGAAAATTCAGAAATGATTGAGAACTGTTCATTGGAACAATATGGAACAGAGACTCAGATAACATTAAAACCTCATGTCAACATAAAATCATTGGTTGACATGGTAAAAAGAGTTGCATCAAACTATCCTGTCAAAACAGTATTGGAAGTTATCAATGCAGAGAGTGAACAAAATATTTCATCATATAGAAACGAAGATGAAGATACATACCTAGAGTTTTCACCAACAATGACATTCAAGGAATATGTTGACAAAGAAACAAACGGAAGGAATGTACAGATAGCTGACACTGATGAGTTTGAAATATACTTGTCAACTCAAGGCAGAAACAATAACTATACGTATCTCTGCAGAGTTCCAATAGACATGGACTTTGACAGTGACTTTGTAACATATGTAAACATAAAGAAAGAAAAGATTCCTGGTGAAGATTCAAAAGGAAAACCAAAGTTACAAGAAGTACCAAAGCCAGACAGAGACTCTGTCAATGAAATATCAGAAACATACTTTGATGAAAAAATTCAAAAAATAATCAAAGACATGTTATGGGACATTGACGTCACTACGATGGAAGATTATCTAAAGAGTGACAGCAAATGGATATTAAACGGATATGGTGTTGATGACAAGTTAAATACTAAAACACACAAATTCATTCAAAAACTTAGGGAGCCTGTAAGATACAGAACCAATGACGGAATACAAAAAAGACTTTCGTCTTACCTAGATTTATTTGGTAATTATGAATCCATATTGTTTCACCCTTCATTGCACAAGGGTACATTTGTATCCATAAACGCTTTCCTTAAAAAGGAAGCATGGAAAAAGGTAATGAAAGATGTTGACGATGACAACAAAATAAAACTTTCAGATTGGTCATACAATGGATTTGTAATGGTTGACACTTTACAAGAAGGAATACCTATTGAGAGTGCCAAGAACTTTAAAAAGATGCGAAACGTTCCAAACGTTTCATACGCAAGTAGTTCATCTAGCGGCTCACTTGGAGGACTGCTCGTAAGAAGTGGAGACTATAACAACTATAGAATATCAGTCAATCCAAATACTACAGAAGCAGAGATAACCAGTAGGTATCCGGGCGGACTGTATTACGGTTCTGGACTTCAGCAAGGAAACTTGTATTATACACAAATGCATGACTTGGAAAGACAAAAACATTCATTACATGGATTGTATAAAAGAAATAAGATAGGAATTGTTTGTGCAAAGACTGGAGAAAAACATCTTCCATCCATTAGAATACTTCAAAGTGAATTTATAACTGCATGGGAAGAAGGTAAGATTGTATTAAAGAAAGGCAACACCAGCAACTGGGAGGAACCTACCAGAGAAAAAGGTGAATGGACTGTAAACAATGTGGGTAGTTTAATGAGACAACTTGCTGACTATTACACATTATGTCTTCCGATTCAATACACTAAGATTGATCTGTTCAATGAAAAACTTGGCGTTGATATATTGTATATGCCTGCAAAGTTTATTCATATGGTACAAATATTAACAATGGCAGGCCAAGGAATACAAAATACATGGAAGCATGCAATGTTTATAAATTCATTAAAATACATACCAAACTGGCATAAGGCCGATACAAAGATACTTGCATCTGTAATAAGAAGCACAAACAACATGTACAGAGGATATGGAAACATAAATTCGGAAATGGTGGGTGAAATTATAAATCAGATATATTTGATTCGTTTGAACAATCTGCAAGTATCTGAAGATAGATGGGATGAGTTTATGACAGAGATGGTTGAAAAATACCCCAACAATTATAACTTAAGACTTGAATACAAACATCTGTTCCCTAACATATACCTAATTAACAAAGCAATACAATTAGGATATAAAAGAGAAGACATTGAGGAAAATCCTTCAGATCCTACAGAGGTATGGGCATACGGAAACACATTCCATAGAAACATGAATTACATAATGCCAACCAAAATCAACAATGAGTTATGTTGGGTAGTGACAACCAAAGAGTTTAATCCTTATAACGAGTCTTTTCGCGAAGCCATATCTGCAGCACTTGACGATGAAGGCAACCCAGTAATAAAGGTTGTAGGTACAATTGACAACAGTAATGTTGTTGAAAGAAACGGAAAACTTCAGGTACGTGAAACCATTACAGAGTGGTCATAAGATGCCAGAAAAAGACGACAGTGAAGTGAAGAGATTCACAAACTACATATTAATGCTGGAACACGAAATAGTTCAGGACTTGCTTAGGGATTCAGAGACATTTAAAAATCCTGATTTTCGTGAGTATCTAAGAGAGTCAATTACAAGGGCTTTAACAAAAGTACTGGTAGCAAAGATGATGTCCAATCTGCAAGAAAAACGTGCATTCAAAAAGTCTTTTATCAACGACATGTTTGGGAGGAACGTAAAATAATGACAAGATTTTTAGTTAAGAAAGTAGTTACTTCATATGAATTTATGGACGTAGTAATACCAAACCATAACGACATAAACGACTGTGACTGTAAACACTGCTGCAATGATGCGATAAGCCTTGCTATAAAAAAAGACAACTGGTATACAAACGGTGACGAATTTGAAACAAGTTATGAGGCAAACATTTGAATCACAATGAGTTTCAAAAAAATGTATTTGAACTAGTATGGGGTACCGGTGCAAAGGTAGAGCATTACAGAAACGGACTACAGGACCTTCCAGCAAGGGACAACTATTATACGTATGAAGATACTTTATATAAAATAAAAAAAGGATTGGACTTATTAAATGCCTTAAAGACTTATGAAGCAGTTTATAAAATGAAGTATGATTAAAGGCTGTAGACGCTGCCATAAACCATTTACATGCAAGGGGGACTGGTGTGTAGGACGCGGAACAATGACAAGAAAGTACTGCGACCCTTGCAAGATACTTCAGCATAGAGACGAGGCAAAAATGTATGGCAATAAATACAGAAAAACAAACAGACTTGAAATAAGAAAAAAACAAAACATGAAATATCATAAAAATAAAAATAAAAAGATATGAATAAAAAGAGGTTTTTAATAATTGAGTAAAAAAGGATTACACATGTCATCACCATCAAAGATGCCATGCCATTCATTCGACCTGTCAGTAATACTTTCAGGATGTGCATCTAGGTGCATCTATGGTATAACTAACATATGCTATGTGCTTACAAATTTTCACGATATGGAATGGAATAAAAATAGACAAAATGTTTTTAAAAGAAACCAGAAACTTTTGGAATCAAAAAGATTCACACATGTAATGATTAATGAACTATTGGAAGACGGAGATAGATGGTTTAGATTCTTTGCTTCCGGTGACTTTCCGGACATCGAATCAATGCACAAGATCATGGATGCATGCAGGGCCATTGATATCGGAACAAAGAAATTTTGGATACCAACAAGCAGAGAAGACTTGTTGGAAAAATATCTAACAACAGGAAACAAAATACCTGACAATGTCTGCATAAGAATGAGTTCTCCTGTCATTGGTGATGCAATAATTCCTCAACTTCCATACCTTGAAAAACTGTTCAAAGAGAACGGTGTATGCTACAGCGCAACAACCATGGACAAGAGTAAAGTTACATGCCATGCGTCCTTGGAGAAAAAAGGAAACTGTGGAAGATGCAGAAAATGCTGGGACAAGTCAAACAAACTTGTTGTTTACTTTATACATAACACCACTTCAGTGAAAAGGGCAAAAGAATATTTTAAGAGTTTTGTTGGTTTTGGTGACGGAGTAACTGTACCTTGAACGTCAACAAGTATTTTAAGGGAGTGTCAAACGGCAAAGCATGCATAGCATGTGAACAAATATTTCCAGTCAACGAAAGCGAGACAACACTGGAAAACCATGTTGAGAACTGTGAAGGATGGGACAACTACTTTGACGACAAGCCAAACAAACCTACAAGGGAAATACCATGGATGAATTATGCAGAGGAATCTGACATATGGTATTGCGAATGTGGCCAGTACTTTGACAACATAGAGCCAGAGTTTGATGCAAAGACAGAGGCATTCAAGCATCAGAAAAGACATGCGTATCTTAGAATAACTACAATGTTCAAAGAGAATGTAGAAAATCCAGAGGACTTTAAATAATGAAAGTATTATTAATATTATTACTTGCAACAACAATAATGTATGTGCAAAGTGTGGACGGCTATACACAGGTCATATCTGGCTACTCTGATTATGAAAGGCATATGAACCATGACATGATGCAGACACATATAGAAATAGAGAACACTATGGAACAGCCAGTACTTGTTACAATGTATATCGAGGGAATCGATTCAACACCAATTGGTGTCATGATGTACAAGACTACATTAGTAAATGGCACTGTACCAATAAGCTTTGGATTTACAATACCAGAAAACGAGACACCGACAAAAACATATGTAAACATATTTACAGACTACATACATAACGGAGGTGTTCCAATAGCAGCAGAGTTTGTTATGGAGGGATTAAATTGACAATGAAAATAGATTATAGATACAATAAGATCAAACCCGAATGGATTCTGGCATACAGGGCACGCTACAACAGATGGCTAAAGGAACCTAACAGACTTGTAGTATGGGACGTCAGAAACAATGTGGAAAAACAGATGTCTGATTTTGAATTGGAGAACTGCAAGATCAAGATAAAGTACGAGAACTCTATCAAACAGGAAAAGCAGTGCGGAGCAAAGATGATAATAGAAATTTATGTGAGGAAAGATAATGACTGAAGTAATTATAAACAAAGGGTATCAAAATGTTTTAACAGAATATTCAAATTCCGAATCATATGAGATGTGCGCATTGCTAATTGGTAAAGGAACACAAGTAAATCATATATACTTTACAGACAATATTGAAAAGTCCCCAGTACATTTTACAATATCTAATGAGCAACTTATAAATGGTTACAAGAAAGCAGCCGAAATGAATATGGATATCATAGGAATATTTCATTCACATCCTAATAACAAAGCATATCCATCAGTAACTGACGAAAGGTTTATGAAAATCAATCCAGGGGTATGGATAATTTATTCAGGTACTGAAAAGAACATGAAGGCATTTGTATTGGATGACAATCAAAAACCAAAGGAGATTTTATTTGCATAGAATAATACTGGTATTAACTCAAGATGAAAACAAGTCACTTGCATACGATTCTGCAATTGAATTTTGCAATGACTTGACTGACGGACATACAGAACATGATTATTACAATCCATTAAAAACAAGTGACAGAAAATATGACACTTTGTTTGCCAAAAAGAAAACTTTTGATATATCTGATGAAACAGTTTATAAAAATGGCCAGACAATATTTGGTGAACTGTCAAGACTGATTAACGTAGGCAAGCAAGAGTCTTTGAGTTGGATTAAAAAAGCAGATGAAGCTTTACATGACGAAAATAATTCTTTCTATGATTATTATTTGTATTTGAAACTGGCAACAGGACTCTCAACATTTCATGTATTTGATGCTACTGGATGGTCTTCAGGAGGACCTGTTACGGACATTGATTATTTTAATAAGATTGTTACTTATATGACAAAGGAATATAAGAACCCTATATATGTTAGTGGCTTTGATGTTCACTATTAATCTTTTTTTAATTTCAACTTATGGTAAATATGACAAACATGAAAAATATGCCAGCAATACCTGATCTGTTCTATAGATCAGAATGGAAAGGTTGGGATGATTTCTTGGGTACACAATATCCATATGATTGGGAATTGGTAGAAATACTAAAGTTCAATTATAATGGACTTGGTGATGCAATTGCAAATTGTGACGGACGTATAACATATCTACATCAAGTAGATTTGAATGCTGTACTGTTCGGCAGTCAGTATGGAGGAACCCATTATGATACAGTAGTATCATCTGGTAGATTCATATTGAAACGATCTGAAAGCTCAAAGGCTGCAGAAGAGGTAGTTTCAGCAAAACCAAAACCAAAACCAAAGAGAAAGAGTTCCAAAAATGTTCGGGCAAAAAAAACAAAAAAAGTATAAGCGGTCCAATACCCTCAAGGTAAATAAACCTGTAACAAGGTCAAGACTTGACAAGGTCATAGATATCTTAGAAGCAGCAGCTAAAAAAGATGATCGACCGTCTTATAAAAAAACCAACAAAGTGAAATACAAATCCAAACCAAAACAATCAAGTGGTTGGAATGCCAGTATTAACTGGTAATTTCACATTTTTTCTAATTAGTTAACTTTATATATTAGTAATAATAATATGTTATGTAATAAAAATGGTACAAGGAATGGACAGAGAACAAACAAATAAAATATGTGGTAGATGCAATGCTCCTTTAGTAACTACGGAACATGAAAGAGTATGTAGTAAATGTGGGGTAGTATGGGCAGAAAGGTTTGCTGACGACACATATGATTATGACAGTGATGAGTTTGGAAAAAGTGCAAGGACAGGGCCTCCAGAAAACAAAATGATTACAAGTGGTCCAGTAATATCAACAAGCGGTAAAGATGCAAGTGGACGTTATCTTAAAGGTGAAGCAAAGGATATGGCCCGACGTATTACTTTATGGGACAAGAGGGGAAAGTCAAACGGAAAGAAAACATTTATTGTTGCAAATTCAGAGATAACAAGAATATGTGACGTATTAAAAATAAATGAAAACGTAAAACAGCGCGGTGCTGCAATATTCAGGGAATGTGAAAAAAACAAAATGATGAGAGGCAGAACAACTACAGTATTTTCAGCAGCATGTCTTTACGCTGCATGTCGTGAAGAGGGATCAAGCAAGACATTGACTGATTTTACAAACGTATGCTATGCAAGGCGTAGCGACATAAGCGCATACTATAGACTGATAATAAAAACACTTGAATTAAAAGTTAACATAATGTCACCAATTTCATACATATCAAGAATTGGATCAAACACAGTACCGCCAATAAATGTAAAGACACAACAACAGGCAATTCAGCTATTAAAATCACTCAACCACAAAGAAGGCAAGGACCCAGTAGGTCTTGCTGCAGCAGCATTGTATTATTGTTGCTGTCTTAAGGGATGGGATTACACACAAAGAACAATAGCAATTGCAGCAGGTATAACAGAAGTAACTATAAGAAACAGAATTAAAGATATGACAAATCAATTAAAAGATATAAAAACTATTGGCGATAGCCAATCAGGCTGGGATGAAGGAGATAATAATAATGGCTAAAACAGAAGCACAAACAGAAAATGAAATATTTAAAAAGGCAATTGAAAAACTAAGAAAGGAAGGACTTATAGTTGATGCTGTCGGACCTAACGGAATACAGACAATGCTAACAGCAAAGGGTTTTGACCAACATAGATTACTAAGTCTCTTTATTCAGGACGATGGTGTGAATCCTAATGTTATACAAAATGAAAAACCTAAAAAATCAGGACAGGAAAAAATGGATTCTGCAATCAAGACAATGGTCCAGGTGGGAGCAGGTATCTCACAACTGATGCAAGGATTAGGAAACATGGCAGGTGACCCGGTAAAGATGGATATGTCACAGGCAGGTATAGACCTTGGACAAGGTGGAACTAAAAAAAGCAAACGTACTTATAAGACTAAAAAGAAAAGGAAAACAAGAAGATGAAAGGCTTATGTCAGAAATGTTTTTCAAGCAATGTTGAACAGATACTATGCAGAGGAATCCCAAAATGTTTTGCCTGTTACAATCAGGAAAAATGTGAGGAAGATGATTGATGAGATGTATATCATGTCACCAACGTGTCCGTTATGCTGACAAAGTAAAATGTTATCAGCAGTTTGAAACATGTGCCAAGTGTACCATGGAACAGAACCCTGGTTTCTTTGCACCAAACATATTGATTAAACTACATAGGAGATTTCTTTGATCTGGGAAAAAATAAAGAATGATATCACAAAGGAAAAACCTTCATCGTTCTTTGAAATAACAGATGCGGAATATTTAGAAAAATGGTTAAAATCAATTACATGGGGATGGATAACAAAATCATCACAGATAACAGTTTATGGTTATTCAGTTTATGTAGGTACTTGTCTTGCATTAGATAAAACGTCTTTATTGGGTGGACCTTTAGTAAAAAGTAAGTCACCAGCAGTTGCTATAAACTTAGAAGACTTTAAAATAATAACATTAAAAAATAAAAAAAGTGGTATTGATTATACATTAGATTATGATGGGCCAGGATACATTACTGTATTGATAAGATGTATCAGAGGACAAGGAGAACCTAGACACCTTTGATATGGATCGAACTAGGTACTTTTATCACAAGTATTGGTATCCTACTAGTAAACATTATATTCTATGCAAGGAAGTGGAATACAAACAAAGGAAAGGAATGAATTAAGATTATGGAAAAAAATAAATCAAAAAAACTAGACGGTTATAAGGAGGTAGTTACAGAGGGATTTTTCCCATACAAATTACCCATAACTGATGCCAAAGGAAAAACAGATATGGTAAGATTTGTTGCAATCTTGGTTGAAGTGGTACCGGACCATAAGGAATGCCATACATGTAAAAAGTACATCAGTAAGGCAGAGATATCAATGGCGCCAACCATTATAAAATGTGACCATAAGAAATTCACTGAAGAAAAAATCAATGAAAGAGTCATTAAATATAATTGTGAAGAATGTGGTGGTGGATGGCTAGGAAAACCTGACAAGCCATATTGGATACCAACATACGTTCAAGAGTATATGTGTTTTGAATGCTATGGCGATATTATAAATATCGAAAATCCAGAACTTGAGCCGTCTTGGTACGGAGTAACAGTAATATGATCACAGAGATTACAACGGCATTATTCTTTGCTTTGGCAGCAATAGGTGGAATAATGGCATTTAAATGGAAAGCCAGAAATGCCAAACCTAGAATGAGTGAGGAAGAACTAGACAAATTCTACAAGCGTCACGACATCGAAAGAGAGTGACATTTTTTTCTTAACAAAGCTTAAATAGTAATAGATATGACGATTAATATGGAAAGACCAGAATGGGAATGGCTGACTGACGGAGGAGAGGACGAGGAACCATGATATGTGCAGCATGTCAGAACGGAGTACTCGAACAGAAATATCCGTCCAGTATATCATGCAATGCGTGCGGTAGCAGATGGTTAAACCAATCATTGGGCACTAACAATACTGGAAGGAAAAGTTACTACGCAGCCAAGTATAAGGAAGGTAGAAAGTTCTGACCTTTTGGTTCAGAGAACCTGAAGAAGACCTTTCGTCAAAGAAACCAAATACCCCTTCCCCTACAACCCCATCCCCGACAGGGGAGATCCCCTGCGAGAACTGCGGAAAAATTACAAGCAAACATTCAGAGGATGAATTAAAGAATTGTACAACGCAATCTATAAATAAGAGTATGAGAAATAAATATACAGTTTAGATAAATGAATTTCGACACATATGAGAAACTAGCAGATGAAACAGACTTGGGCCATCCATTGAACTATTACTTCCTTGGATTGGTAGAGGAGTCTGGTGAAGTTGCTGGGTTACGCAAACGATTCCTAAGAGATGAGGGAAACATAGACAATGAGAAACTCAAGAAAGAATTGGGTGATGTACTATGGTATGTGGCCATGATAGGCAAACGTTATAACATATCAATGGATGACGTTGCAGTAACCAATATACAGAAATTGACTGACCGTAAAGCTCGGGGAGTCATAACGGGCACTGGTGACGAGCGTTGATTATAGAAGGCACACCTTTCGTCAATACACAGGAAACATGCATTGTATGCCATGTAGGCAGTTCTGATGATGACAATCCGATGGTAAGACATCACATCAGATACTATGAGCCGGAAACCATAGCATGGGTGCATTCAAAATGTCACCAAAGAATACATGACCCAGAGAATCCAATAACTGCATTGATACAGTTTGAGCCAGCCGAGAAGGACAGGTTTGATTCTGAAAAGAAAGTATTGGATGACGACGACATAATTGATTGACAATGAGATGTTTGCTTTGCGGTACAACAGTAAAAGCAACGCAAGCAAACAAAGCACATTGTTGGACAAGGTCCCAGCATTGTGCAAAATGTCATTATCTTAATGAACGATATAATAGAGGTTTTAAATTTTGAAATGTTTAAATTGTGGTCATAGGACAAGAATAACTACAAAGTATGAGTGTTGGAAAAAATACCAACTATGTGTAAAGTGTGCAGTCAACGAACATCCGGAAGACTATGGGCCAAAACTAATTGGTAGATATACAAAACATTAACTTTATATAACGTCAATTTTAAGTAGTAACAATATGTATAGAAATAAACAACAAATAAATCAAACAATACTTGACACTGTTCTGATTAGTGGCAATGATGGAATATCTATAACGCCATTATTAAGACAATCAAATCTGCCTTTTGGTAGAGCTACTGATTTCATTAAGAAACTTGTACAGAACAACCTTATGAATGAGGTTAATGTAGACAAAAATAAAAAGGTATTTATTATAACAGAAAGAGGTAAGATGTTTCTTGAAGAGTATAAGAAATGGGATACCATATCTCAGTCATTTGGATTGGATTTATAGATTTATATAGGGGTGACATTATTACTAAACATGGTAAAAGTAAAGATACTCCAGGCAGTACTGTAAACAGAGGAACCAAAAGAAAATAAAAGGTCATATTTAAATAGAAGGTAATACTTAGTTTTTTTATGGGATGGCTACGAAGCGGTAGGGTTTATAAATTAACAAAAGAAAATCTGGCTAAAACGCCAAACTCTGCTGGAAATTATACTTTATATAATAAAGACAAAAAACCTGTTTACGTCGGAACCACTGCAGGCAAGGTAGGTGCCAAGTGGGGAAAGGATGAAAAACAAAGATATCGTTATGGCCTTAGACACAGACTTGGATCATATCAGCAAAAGGATGACTACAAAGAACACCCTACAAAGAAATCACTCAATGCAAAATACTTTATGTATAAGGGGATAGGCAATGATGAGAAAAGACGTGCAGCTGAAAAGAAATCAAAGCAGGGAATGTTCCATAATCATTTATAATCATGGAAATAAAAAAGTCACAGTTCAAAAGTTTTTCAGGTATCAACGAATTAATCATAACACATGGTCCACATATCAGATCGATAGACATTGCACAGCACATACTTGACCTGCAGAACGAGGTGATTATGTTGAAGGGGATAATCCAGGACCTTAAACAAAAGGAAAAGAAAATAGAGAAAGTAGTTGACCTTACAGGATGAGATAAAGGCAATCAAGCTTGAGCTTGCCGAGAGATATTATGACGGTGTATGTTTCGTATGTAAAAAATCAAAGTCCAAGAAAGGGATGACATTTCATCACAAGCGATACATAACAAACGACGTGGTACATTCCAACTATCCCAAGAACTCAAGTGGTACGCTGCAATACTATAAGGATCTGGCACCTTTGATTCGCAAGAACCCGAGGCGCTTCATCTATCTATGTTCGCCACATCACCAGGCAGTTGAACGTTTATTAAGGTATGGTAATGACACATTGAAAAGTTTATTAGTATGTGTAAAACAGAGTAAACAATGAATGGTATACAGTGTGACGAATGTGGGGCAGGCTACAGACCTGGAATGCTGGCAGACTGTCCAAAGTGTAAGTTAGAGTTTTGTGATACGTGCGTAAGGGAGCATAGCTGTAAGAATTGAAAATACCAATAAGCGAGGATTGCAGAAGATGCAAACAGAAGGCTGCATTATGGAATCTGTTTATAGAGGACGACAGTGGCTAGGTCCATATGCAAGAAAAAGAACTGTGACAGGCCAGTCGCAAGGTTTGGTCTTTGCGGAAAACATGACTATGTAAAAAACAAGGATTATCATAATACAAGATCAAAGGCAAACTATCCAAAGTATAAAAAAAAGGCAATTGCCAGAGCCAATGAAAGATACAAGGAAAATAGGGAAGACATACTAAAGGTACAAAAGGAAAAGCGTGCAGCAGACCCAAAGGCAGCACGTAAGAAAGGCAATGCATATTACCAGGCAAACAAGGTACACCTTGCAACGGAAGAGAGAAAAAGATACTGGAAAAACAGGGAAAAGAAATGCAATGCTGGCGCAGTATATTATCAGAAAAACAAGAAAAAAATAATCAAGCGTATTAAAAAATACAATAAAAAGAATCCAGAAGTAAAACGAAGGGCATGGGAAAAAAGATATGCAAAGGAGTCATATGCGTTTGAGGTAACTTCTGATGCTTATCGATATATGATTATGGCATGGAAGGGTGTCATAATGAAACGTGACAACAAGTGCTGTGTATACTGCGGTGCAAAGGGAAAGAGGGCAAAGTTGGAATGTCATCACATCATATACAAAAAGACACAGATAAAGCTTGCCTTAATAGAAAACAACGGATGCATACTTTGCAGAAGATGTCACAAGGAGTTGCATGTGTTAAATCCTATAAAATTTGGTAAAAGAAAAAATCTATGATAATATTTTCTTCTTTTGACGCAAGATGAAAGACTGAACACCTGCACGCTGTCTTATTTTTTTACAATCGTCACAGTATCGCCTGCGTTTGGTTCTGGAACCCAGGTCTATAGGTCTACCACATGAAACACAGGAAGCAAGAGCCCACATTTCAGTCAAGTCCTCCAAGCAGTATGAATATGCCTACGACATGTGCCGCAAAAACAATGCCAAGTATCATGACAGGTACCTTTATTAACATATAAAACTAAACAATTAATGTCTATATAAAGTTTACCCTAGGTGTTTGTCCTGATGTATCTTATCTAATATTTTCTTGTCTATTCTAATATGATGTTGTAATAAATTTACTGCAGCCATATGTACACTTTTAATCTTATCTGAATGATGTCTGTCCTCGTGACATGAATGCCAATACAAATGACATTCTCCACAAAAGGCCTGGAAATTTGCACCTTCTCTGCCATTAATAATACCATTAGCAAATTCTGGATATATCTTGACAGGTTGTATATGATTAACTTCTGTTGCTTTATTTGTGCATTTTTTACCATTACAATCTACACCCTCACATGTAGGATGTTTCTCCAAATACTCCCATTTTTTTAACTTGTCTGGGTAATGGTTTGTAGGTTTTCCATTAATTTGATTTAAATAAGGATCATCATATTTTGTTTTTTCATGACCCAAGAACATCCGGTATTTTTTACATGCCTTTCTGTAATTTTCATCAGATATATCGGGGTCATCTTTCCTGAATTTTAAAAGAAATTTGTTGTATTGTTTTTTGTGATGTACTATATTATCAAAAAATTCATCTGGCTCCTCACCTAAAATCCAACACATTTTATAAAGAGAATTTATTATCTTTCTAGAATTACTGTCATCCATATTTATTTCGTTTTTTATAAAAAGTGCAATAATTGGAATCTTCATAAAATTATCCATTGTTTGTAATGACTTCTTACTTGTGATATTCGTGGTATTAAGGAGGAACAAATTTTTCCAATCACTATTAAATTGCATTGGTCTAGATACTGGTTTTTTTAAACCATATTTTTTTACCCAATCATAAAATGTTGAATGGCCAATATCAACCAATGACATTAATTGTGGTACTTGGTAATTATATGGTGATTTTACCAAAGTTCTTAACATTTCTAGTTTTTTTTCTTTTTCACGTCGATTCATACCTTTACCATAATATTTCATTGTAATATAGTATAGGTTTTACCCTAGGTGTTTGTCCAGGGCCCCGTCTTGGGAAACCTCTGGTTTTATCTTAAAGTCACACCAGTACTTTGATACACTTGACGTGTCCTTGTCTCTTACGGTAACTTCCTCATAGTAGTTTCTGAACTCTGTGCCAAATGCTCCGATTCTTAGCGGAACCATTTCATGTCCTCTTGCGAACTCCACATAATCCTCGTATACCTCACGCTTTGTACAGATTGAACCGCCTGCATCCTCAAGTCTTTCCTGGATGTACATGAGTATTGGATCTGCCAGTTCGTTCCAAGTATCGCGGATCTCGTTGATTGGCTTTGTGAATTTAAAGTCGCCTCTTTGGTCCATGTTCTTTGCAAGTTGTACCAAGACTTTGAATACTTTTGACACTTCAGTTTTGTCCTGTACGAGCCTTTCAAGAAGGCCTGTGTCCTTGATGTCGTCGGTAAACTTTCGTTTCCATTGAAGCACTACGAACCTCCTGAAGAAACCGTCTGTCTGGTCGTAGGATCGTGGGAACCTGTTTGCTGAGAAGATAAACTTTGCACGTGGATACATGGTGTAAGGGTCGGAGTACTTGCGCTGTACCTCGATACCCTCGCCACCAATGATCTGTTTCAACTTGCCTGACTTGCGAAGTTCTGTGGATTCAATGTCCGCAAATATGTTTGCAAGTTTTCCATCGAGTCTAGCCAAAACAAAACCGCCCTCAGCAATTTCCTGAATAGGAATGTGTGTTATGTTTAGTTTTCCAAACATTGAGTCAATATACTCGAGCATGACGGACTTGCCGTTTGAACCGCCTCCGATGTACATCACTGACTTTTGAATGGAGTTGTTTTTTAACAGTATCAATGCCATTGACTCGAATGCAGTGAATACGTTTCGCTGTGCATCGCCATCAAATTTTCCGTCAATGGTAAAGCAGTCCTTTACATACTTTAGAAACTTTGTATCCTTTAGCAAAGTCTCCAACTGTTCATACTCTATGTCAGTATGGCCAAGTGGTGTATCATCCCATTTAATTGGAATATAGAATGTTGCAAGGTTCTTGTGGTTGTGTTCCATAAAGTTCATTGTGTCGATGTTAAGTATTCCGTTCTCCAGTGTGACAATGTTAAACTTGCCCTTGCCTGTACATAACTGACACATGTTCTGGTCTTTGTCAATTCCTTCGCCAAGACATTCCTGGCACGGATAATAGTTAAACAAGTCTCTCATTACATATGAACGTCTCTTGATCTTTGCAATGACCTCGGCACATTTGTGTGCAGTACATTCCTCAATCTCTGTCTCGCAACGCTCTCTGACCACGCTTTCCGCAACCAGATCATTGTAAATCTTGCCGTCCCAAATCAACAGTTGGTCGGTATCCTTGTAGGTCTTAAAGTGGAACTCTTCCAGCAGTTTGTCTGCAACAGTTCCTATCTCGTCCTCTACGTCCTGTTTCTCTTTGGACTTGCCACGGACACGATTCTTTTTAAAGTATGGTGAGTCCTCGTCTTCCTTGTTCTTTGCAGCGAGGGGTATTGCATTGTTTACCCATCTGGTTACCTCGGTATCTCCCCTTGGGGGATCGCAACACTTATTGTTCAAGGACTTTGCCTCTGTCAATACCCTGTCATAATCCCAGTCATTCATAAATCTATCAAGTGCTATTCTCCAGCCGTTGTTGTAGCGTTCTCCTTGGTGCCATTTTCTCATGGTCAATTCCATGATGGATTCCTTCTCTACAAATGTTCCGTCTGCTCCGACTCTTACCTCTGACTTTGAAAGCCATTCTTTTTTCTTGATCTGGTCAAGAAGTTCAAGATGTGTCAAGTCCAATTTTTTAATGTGTGTTGTGTTTGAAATGACCCTGTAATTTTTACCTGTCTTGTAATATTCCCCTGCATCGTTCTTGTCATAATGGTCAGAACTTGCGCCTATTACGTATGAACCATGGGCCTTTAGTTCCAAGTTTTGAGTTATGCCTTCAATTTCTTTATGCAAGTATATTGTGGCAATCGGGGACTCGTCTTTTTTTGTTGCAACGTCTGATACTCTAAGATAAATATGATAGCCGTTTCCTGACCTTACTACAAGAGTTTTGTTGATGCAGTTTGGTACCAAGTCATTCAATACATCGATTGAGTCGCAATGGTCAAAGTCTAACACTACAAGATTACCGCTTGCCTTTCCGTTCATTACTGCAAAGTCCTGATCTGTTGGTATGTCCTCAATGTATTTTTGATTGCAGTAAATATTCCATCCTGAAATTCTTAGAGATTTACCGTCGCCTTTTGCGATTGGAACTATGTTAACCCCCTGTGTCCTATACATGTCTATTGTTTTTTTATCTGTCATGATCGTAATATGTAATTTATTTTATATAAACTTTTAAGAAAAAAAACTAGTCGAGTGGTGTCTCGGCAGGTGGTGCACAATTGCACGCACCTGACAATACCTTCTCTTCCAGTGAGTTGATTTTTTGGGTCAATGAAACCATATCCTCGTTGATCTCTCTCTTCATGTCCAAGAGAGTCCCAAGGATTTTTTCAACAAGAGCATTGTTGCTTGGGGTTGGAGAAGCACCTGCGTTGGTTAGGTGGCTTCCTGGTGCGCCCTGTCTTGGGGCATCCCAGTTTGTCTTCTCAAGCTTCAATGATTCTTGAATCTCATTGATGCGCTTTTTGGCTTCGCCTTTCTTTACTTCGTCTGCGCCAGAATCTCGTTTGAGAAACGACCACTGAAGTTTAAGGTCTTTCCATAAAGCATCTTTTTCAGCCTTTGGTGTCATTAGTTTAACTTGCCTCCTTTTTTCAGGACACTTCTTACACGTCTGCTGTCTAGTTTATAGAAAGGTCCACGAATGGCATCTCCATAATAGGACATGACAGTGGTATCTTTCCTCACAAGAGCATTCTTGTAATCCGTACCTGCAGCGACTAACTCTGAGACTCTTGCTGCAAAATTCAAAGGTTTAATAAAGCCTTGTAATTTTTGCTTTTTGATCTCCTGAAGTAGTCTTTTATGAAGCATGTTTTTTGTAACATATGAATTGTAAAAGTCTGACTCGACCCACATCTTAAGGAACATACATCGCTGTACGTTAAGTGAGGTCCACTTACGTGCATACACTGCACCAGTGGACTTGTGTTGAATCAGTTTTACCTTATGTCTGCAGTGTGGACATTTGACATGGTTATCGTGAACTTCTACTGCTCGGGTCATTCCAATTGACCTCCTTGGAGAACTGCACGGAATTTATCATCATCCTTTGCTGCAACAAATAAACGTTTTAGTTTTCTACTACTTACAGGTGTTCTAAGGAACTCCATCAATGACATTTTGAGCAAACTTGTTTTGTCTAGTTTTCCTATATCCTGTAACTCGGACATCATAGGATTACTTAAAATAATTCCCTCAACTGTCAAGACTGTTTCGTAAGTGGTATTAACACCTAAGATTGCTTGTTTGTTATTACTTGTGGTAATCATATTATAGTATAAAATTACCTAATATATAAACTTATTGATTAATCCTAAGGATTTAATAATTATATTAAAATAACACGTGTCCGTACTAATGATAATGCTTGGATTGTACTTGAACACTAGGTTACTTATCATAATTATGCTGTAAACGATGACATTTCCAACAAAGTGTAACACCATTGTCTATATCCAAGGATGATTCTGGTACCCATTCCTTATGCCATATATGATGTGCTGTTAAATTATAATGTGAACCACACCAGATACATTTTTTATCATCCCTACATTTTACACGTCTAGACCAAGTAGTGAGTTGATTTTTATATTGATTACCTGTTAGATTAAAAAATGACCCAAACCATTTCATTTTCTTTTTATTCTGAATCTTTGTTTTTGACCACTTCGGAATAATAGTCATTTTGTGTGGAGATTTTTTATTCTCTAAACCTATTAAATATTCACTTGCATCATTAATGGCTAACTGTAAATAATCCATAATATATAATAAACTATTTAGTATATAAAATTATTTCCACTCCACGCGTAATTTGTAACTCAACTCGGAAAAAAACTATTTCATATACATTTACTTAATTATTTTTTACCAATTTTTCCTAAATAGTTTTTTCTTTCATACGGTTACAAAAAAAATGACTTGTAATATCTATTACATAATGTCAGCTCTATGACATTTATTACGCCTACGTTACACAATAAATTTTAATTTTATATATAAGTTTATTTGAAACTCACTATGACCGATATAAGACCTCTATCTGATAGGGAAAACTTTCTTGTGGCCAGTGTTATTATGGTTGTATCGAATGAAATGAAGAAAGTAGACCGCAAGACCAGACAGAATATATTACAATTTATACGCGAAGAGCGATATCCAGGTGTCACAGACCAGGATTGGAAGGAGGTAGCAGCAGGTATTGATAATCACAAAAAAGATGTATTTGGCCTAATGGTCAAAATGTTCCATGAATCAAGTTCAAAACCTGATATGTTTGCAAAGAAATCAATTGCAAATCTTGATTCTTCTATGAAAAATGAAATAGATGATATAGATTTTGACGAATTAAAAGATATTGTAGATAAGTCAGATGATCCTAAATTAAGGGAGTATTACTTGTCAATGAAACAACTGAAACGTGATTTTGATGACGAAAGAGAAGAAAAATAACTCGAAAGAGTATAATAAAGCCTATTATTCAAGGCCAGACGTGAAGGAGTCTCATTCAAAATATATGAAGGATTATTACAAAAAGAATAAAGATAATATACTAAAGAAACAATCAAAGTATTATATTGACAATAAGGACAAGATTAGAGAGTATATGAAGAATTATATGAGAGAATATAAAAAGAATAAAAAATCAGATGTCGTCAAGTCCGGGAAAGGCAGCGTCGATAGCAAGGGCTAAGTCGTCAACAAACTGCATTCCTAAAAAGTAACTTCCATAACAAACAATGAATGTTATTAACAGTATCTTTCTCCTTCTTGGAGACAATTTATAATACCAACCAAATAATTTCATTGAATATTTTGACATGTTGTTCAAAATAGGTGCATCTTTCTTATGTTTTTTATAATATCTAAGACTGTACCAATCAATTAGTTTTCTACCCTGCTCGTCAATCCAATCAAATATTTTCATGTGAAATTGTATGACCTGTTTTCCAACCAGGATAAACAGAACAATAGCAGATACAATCCAAACGTAGGTGGTTGACTCATACATGTCTCTTGCCCAGGATACGTCAACCATGGCCTGGATGTACAGATATGTTGCAATCGTTGCAGACATCATGAAAAATTTAAGTGAAAGTAATAATGCAAAGTAAAAATGTTTTTCACTCTTCAATGCAATGATCTCTTGCAATTGATATTTAAAAAACTGATACATATCTAACCCATAAAAACACAAATATATAAACTTAAATTTAACTTTAAGATAAAGATTTATTAAGGAGTGATTTACTATATATCTTTATGTCACAAATTTTAGAACAACAAACAGAGTTTTTACCAGAGAATATACAATGGCTAGGACTTGGAAACAAATATCTAGAATGTCAATATGAGATAACTGACAATTGGGGTACAAAAGAATTGGATAAAAAAGATTCTTACGATGCTAATTTTCAAAACGAGTATGACTTTGTTCTGGATAACATGAAACTACGAGGATAGGAATGACAAGTATTAACATAGCACCACAAGGAACAAACATCACAGGCATGTACAGAAAATGCCAGGAACTAAGCGGTACTTGTAACACACTTGTATCCTGTCCTTACACCCACTGCAAAGAGCACTGGGTGGCCAAGTCAATGGTTGATGGTACTGATATGAAACAAATTATCAGTATAAAATAACCTAAATTTTAATTTTATATATTTGTTTTCTTTCACAACATAGTATGGGAAGCAGTAGGAACAGTCCTTCAAAGGCTGAGCGCAGACTTGATCGCAAGCAGAGACGTGAGGCAGCAGCCAGACAGGATCACAGAGACAAAGTAAAAATACGCGAGAAGGAAATAAAGGATGAGAAAAAATCACAGCCAAAGAAACCAAAGGAATGGAATCGAAGGGACAAGAACGGTGACATAATTCTTTGGAATGCAATTAAAATTTCAAAGACAAGCAGGTATGTTCTTGGCGGTATGGCAGCAATAATAATACTTTTTACAATATCTCCAATATTTGAGGATCCAAACTATGTCGAACCAGAACGTTTAAGCTTTGCAGAATGTGAGGCAATAGATTTCAACGACAAGTGGTGCATGTATGACTACAAGTGGACCAGGGAGTACAAGGACGGTGGAACCATCTCTGAATACGCAGAGTTTAATCCGTTTGTAGACCTTCCAGACTTGGGCAACAAGTACACTCCAGAGGAACAGGACTTCTTGCCACCTGGAGAAAGCAATATAGATTTTGAATCAGATCTTTCAGACGAGGAATGGGCTGACATACTAAAGGATTTTAAAATAGGTAATTTCATACTGCCACTGGCCTACGGAACACATGACTATCTGAGCAACTATGCAGAACATGATGCACCAATAGCAGAAACACTTAATGAGTTTG
>Ga0209041_1000680_pt1 | contig 23514 bp, 26 predicted proteins | sample SaaInlV_100m_DNA_4_FD_184647 | JGI IMG/M metagenome (GOLD analysis project Ga0209041, IMG submission 184647) | Marine microbial communities from expanding oxygen minimum zones in the Saanich Inlet - SI037_S2LV_100m_DNA (SPAdes) (version 2) | ecosystem: Environmental > Aquatic > Marine >... | reverse complement strand
ATGGAATTAGGAGCGTTAATTTGTAAGCCAAAAAATCCACTTTGTGATCAATGTCCTATTTCAAAAAAATGTACATCTTTTATCAAAAAAGATTTCACCTTAACCAAAGTAATAAAAAAAAATAGAGATAAATATTTTTTACTCAAAGTTTATAAAAGAAATAATAAATATTTATTAGTTAAAAATAATAAGTTTAATTTTTTAAAAAATTTGAACATTTTTCCAATGAATGAATTGATAAAACCAAAAAATTTTAAACAAAATATGAGTTTTAAAATGTCAAATATGAATATGAGTGTCAAAATTGAATATAATAAGATGATTAAAGCTATTCCTTACTCTTATTGGATTGATCCTAAAAATTTAAAAAACTATACTTTGCCAACTTTTACAAAAAAGATTGTTAAATATTTGGAAAATCATAAATGAAAAAAATTGCAATAGTTGGTGCAGGTATTTCTGGTTTATATATCGCCAATTTATTCAAAGAAAATCCTAATTATCAGGTAACAATTTATGAAAAAAATAACTCGATAAAATTAGATAATGGATATGGAATACAACTATCAACCAACAGTATTCAACTTTTAAATAAAATTGGCTTTAATACTTTGAATGAAGAAGAAAAATTTAATCCTGAAAAAATTGATTTTTATGAAATTAAACAGGAAAAAAAAATATGTGATTTAAATATTTCTGACTTTAATTCTGAAGATTGTAAATACACTGCATTAAAAAGATCTAAATTAGTTGAATTTTTAAGAAAAAGATTAAGTGATAATATAATTCAATATGATCATAATATTACTAAAATTGAGTCAAATAATAAGGAAATAAATTTAACTTTTAATGATGATTACAAAGTAATTTGTGATCATTTGATTATTTCTGATGGTGTTTTTTCCAAGGGCAAATCATTAATCTCTAATAATAAAATTAATCCTACTTTTAATAATTTAATTGCTATTAGAGGTAATATTCCAAGAGAAAATCTTAATAACTTAAATAAAAAAAATATTTCTTTATATTTGGGTCATGGATTTCACTTCGTGCTTTATCCACTTAACAATAAAAATGAGGACTTTAATTTTATTGGAATTTTAAAGTATAAATTAACCGCAAATGAGCTGAATAATTACGAATTATTTAATGAAAAGCCTTTTATTCAAAGCATTAAAGATAAATTACAAAATAAAGTTTCTGCATCAATTTTAGATAATCTTCACAATATTAAATGCTTTCCAGTATTTGTTAGTAAAGATTTATACAGGCCAAGTGATAACATTTTTTTAGTTGGAGATGCTTTTTTTGCCTTTCCACCATCTTTTGCCCAAGGTGCATCACAATCGATTGAAGGTGCGTCAGAACTGTTTGATAATATTATAAATAATAAAAATGATTTTTTTGATGAAAGGTTAAAAAAAGTTAAAATGATTAATAATAGATCTAAATTAAATCAATTTGCATTCCACTTAACAAATCCAATAGTAATTTTTTTTAGAAATATATCTTTAAAATTATTAGTAAAAAATAAGAGATTCTTGGATAGTTACTTGGGTAAAGTTTATAAAAATTAATTTTTTGAAATTAATCTTTGTCTTAGGTAATCGATTGGGTAAGTGCTTCCGTTTATATCGCAGTGCCAATAAGTCCAGCCATTACAGCTTTCTGCACCTAAAATAGTTGCAGCAACTTTGTGGATTGATCCTTCAGCTTGCTCATGTTTAATACTACCATCAGCCATTATTCTTGCAGTAATTTTTTTCTTATGGTCAAAAATATTTGTGCCTGGTTTAATTATGCCAAGTTCAACTAATGAACCAAAAGGTATTCTTGGTTTTGATCTGTTATTTTTAAGAGTGTCTAATAAATCATCTTTAATAGGTTTTGTATTTTTTAATCTTTGCTCACAAGCTTTAAAATAACTCTTTTCTTTTTCTATACCAAAGTAATTTCTACCCAATTTTTTAGCTACAGTAGCTGTGGTGCCAGAGCCTAGAAATGGATCTAAGACCATGTCATCTTTATTGGATGATGCTAGCAATACTCTATGAAGTAGTGACTCTGGTTTTTGTGTTGAGTGTACTTTTTTACCATTTTTCTTTAGTCTCTCAGCACCACTACAAATTGGTAAATTCCAGTCAGATCTCATTTGAAGATCATCGTTTAAACATTTTAATGATTGGTAATTGAAAGTGTATTTTGACTTTTCACTTTTTGAAGCCCAAATTAACGTTTCATGGGCATTGGTAAAACGTGTTCCTCTAAAATTAGGCATAGGATTATTTTTGTTCCAAATAACATCGTTTAAAATCCAAAATCCTAAATTCTGTATAGCGGTACCTACTCTAAAAATATTATGGTAACTGCCTATAACCCAAATAGCTCCGTCTTTTTTTAAAATTCTTTTACACTCAGACAACCATTGATAAGTAAAATCATCGTATTTTTTAAAATTTTCAAACTGATCCCATTTATCATTTACGGCATTAACTTTAGATTGATCTGGTCTAGTTAGTTCACTTTTTAATTGTAAGTTGTATGGAGGATCTGCAAAAATTAAATCAAAAGTTTCACGTGGAATTTTTTTTAATTCTTCAAGGCTATCGCCGTTAATAATTTTATTTTTAAATTCAGTTTTCATTTATAAAAATTAATTAGACTCCAATTGGATTCTTGGGTCAACCTAGGATTGAATTATTTGGATTCGATTTGTGTTAAGAGCACAGGTTATAACTATATATTGTGTGTCTTAAATTTAGATATTGGGGAAAAAGTTTTTCTATGATGTTTGTTAATACCAAGTTTTTTGATTGCTTTTAGATGTTGCTTAGTTCCGTAGCCAAAATTTTGATCCCAACCATATCCCTTATTGTTTTTTGCCAATGTGGTTATAAATTTATCCCTTGAAACTTTAGCAATTATAGATGCAGCAGATATAGAGGAAATTTTTTGGTCACCTTTAATTACTGCTTTTAAATTATAATTTTTTAACTCAGGAACTTTATTTCCGTCAATTAAAATATGAGATGGTTTTTTCTTCAGTTTTTTAATGGCTCTTTTCATTGCCAGTAAACTTGCCTGCAGAATGTTGATCTTGTCTATTTCTTTAACTGAAGCCTTGCCAATAGCCCAAATAGAATTTTTTTTAATATAGGTAGATAATATCTCTCGTTTATTTTGAGTTAAACTTTTTGAATCTTTTAATATTTTCTTATTAATTGATTTGTTTAAGATTACTGCCGCTGCATAAACAGGGCCAATTAAGCTTCCTCGACCAACCTCATCTACACCTGCTAAAATTTTCACTTAATTTATCCAGAAGTGGTAAATTAGCATACCAAATAAAATTCCTTTGACAAAAGAAATCCATAACAATCCATAATTAGAAATATTAAGTTTTTTTTGCCAGTAAAGTGTATATTTTTTGTGTAATCCAATCATACTTAGATCTAAATTTTTATCTTTAATTGATCAATTTTTTTTTTTATTTCTTTTAAATCTATCCAAGAATATTTTTTATTTTCAGGAAACCTTATTAAATATGATGGGTTAAATGTTATCATTAAAGGAAAAGTTTTATTTTTTAGTATCATTTCTTTCCATTTTCCTCTTTCAGATGATATTTTATTGTTTATACCAGTTACAGCTTCCATTGCTGTACTCCCCATTAAAATTACAATTTTAGGGTTAATAATTGATATATGTTTTTTTAAAAAAACAGAGTATCTTTTTATTTCTTGTGATGTTGGTTTACGATCTTCCGGTGGTCTAAAATTTATTGCATAACTACTATAAATATTTTGTCTTTTGATATCTATTGCCAAAAGCATTTTATTCAATAATTCACCAACCTCACCTTTAAATGTAGTGCCAGATTTATCCTCTTCAGTTCCAGGTGCCTCGCCAATCAACATAATTGGGCTATTAATATTACCATCACCCAGAACTAGATTTTGAGAATTCTCTTTTAAATTGCAATTTTCGATTGAATTTATTTGTTTTTTTAATTCTTTTAAAAGTTCAGTTTTTTCAACCTGATTGTTATTATTGATTTCAAGAGTATTAAATCTATTTATTGGCTTATCTTTGAATATAAAATTTGGTTCTATAGTATTTATCAATTCCACGTCTAATTTGCCTTTTTGATTTATCATTTTTTTAGTCATAGAATGATCAAATGTTTAATAAACTAATGAAACTATTTGTAATTTTAGGATTACTCTATCAGACACCAGGATATTCTAAAAGTGCTAGTTTTAATGAGTTTAATTCGCGTGATTTAACAAATTATTTTTCAGGCATTGTTGCATTTGAAAACCAAAATAATTTTGATGCCTTAAAGTTTTTTAATGCATCTAAGGTTTTACTTAACAAACATGACTCTTATTTAAAACGATATGTTTATTCTTTGGTTTTAGAAGATAAAGTTGCACAAGCTATTAATATTATAGAAAATAACAGCAATAAAAGTAACTTAGAATTTTTTGATGCATACATACTATTGATCACTAATAGTTTAAAAAAAAATAATTTCGAAAAAGCTGAAAAATTTTTAAATCAAAGTTTAAAATTTCAAAATCAAAATAGATTCAATTTGGTAATATTCGAGTCTTTAAGGCAATACATCTACACTTTTAAAAATAAAAAAATATTATCTAATAAAAAAAATTTTGGAAATATATCAATTATAAATCAAGCGTTCCAAAGATGTTATCTTAAAAAAGATAGTGCCAGATCTTCATTTTTAAATTTAATCAATAATCCAGATGGAGACTACTCAAGGTATGTATTTTTTTACATCAATTATTTAATTCAAAACAAAAAAATAGAAGAAGCCAGGGAAGTTGTTGGTCAACTTGAATATATTAATTCTACACTTTTGCTCACTCAAAGTAAGAGTTGGATTGAAAACAATGAATTCAAAAAATTTAATAAGATTTTTTCATGCAATAATCACAATGATATTGTCAGCGAGTTCTTATTCTTAATTTCAAATCTTTATTCATCTCAAGATAATTTTGAAAAATCAAATTTTTATTTGAATCTCTCAAATTATTTAAATCCAAAATTCATATTAAATTCATCACTTGTGGCTGAAAATTTTTACCTCAATCAAGATTATGAAAAAGTAAAAAAAGTTTTAAAAAATTTTGACAAGGAAAATGAGTTTTATTACTGGTTTAGAATTAAAAAAGAAACACAAATAATTATCAATGAAAATGGATATGAGGAAGGGATAGATTATATAAGTTCAAAATTTAGAAAGATTGATAACCCTAATTTGAAAATGGTTTTTGATATTGCAAACTTTTATAAAAATTCTAAAAACTACAAAAAAGCTATTGAGTATTATACTAAAATTATTGCGTCTTTAAGTGAAGACTCGGAAATAAAATCAGATTTATTATATAGAAGAGGTGGAAGCTATGAGCGACTAGGCAACTATAAGAAGGCTGATGAAGATTTATTATTATCCCTTAAAATTAAACCTGATGAAGCCTATGTTTTAAATTACTTAGCGTATTCGTGGTTGGAACGAGATTATCAAATTGATGAAGCTATTGAAATGTTGGAAAAGGCATATGCCTTAAGAAATGATGATCCATATATTATAGATTCAATAGGGTGGGCTTTTTATTTGATAGACGATTATGTTGAAGCAGAAAAATACATAAAGAGAGCAGTAGAATTAATGCCTGAAGATCCAACGGTTAATGATCATTATGGCGATATTTTATGGAAACTCGATAGAAAAATTCAGGCTAGATACTTTTGGAATAACGTTTTAAGTTTTGATGATACTGATGATGATTTAAGAAAAAAAATAACTACCAAAATAGTTGAAGGTCTTAAAAACTCTTAAATGATTTCTAACAAGATAAAATCATATGCTAAAATTAATTTAGCACTGAATGTTATTGAAAAACTTTTTTCACTTCATAAAATTGAAAGCATTGTTTCATTTATAAATTTGCATGATTTAATAATAATTAAGAAAACTAATGGTAACAAACATCAAATTTCTTTTAATGGAAAGTTCTCAAAAAATATAAAAAAAAATAATACAGTTAAAAAATTATTCGATATTCTTGATGAAAATAAACTTTTAAATAATCTAAAATTTGAAGTTAAGATTAAAAAGAATATTCCTCAAAAAGCAGGACTTGGAGGAGGATCAATGAATGCAGCAAATATCTTAAGTTTTTTAATTAAAAAAAAATTTATTAAATTAAATCAAAAAAAAATAAAAAAAATCTCCAATCTAATTGGCTCAGATGTGATTTTAGGTATTACACCAACAAGTACCATAATGTCATCAAAAAATGTTGTTAAAAAGTTTTTTAAATGCCCTAAATTTTACACTTTGTTAGTTCGTCCAAATTTTGGATGCTCTACAAAAAAAATTTACTCAGGGGTAAAAAATTTTACAAAATCAAAATTTGATAATCCTAAAAAAACTATGTTTGGTTTTAAGTTTTTAATAGATCAAGAAAATGCTTTAGAAAAAATTGCATTTTTAAAATACCCAAAACTTAAAAAAATTAAGTTATTTTTAGAAAATATAAAAAACCCACTATTTGTAAGAATGACAGGTTCTGGTTCAGTAATAGTTGCTTATTATAGATCAAAACGAGATTGTGAATTAGCTAAAGTTGAATTTAAAAGAAAATTTAAAAATTATTGGTGTAATACATCGAAAACTATATAAATTTTATTTTATTGTGTTATATGAAAACAATATTGGGGCGTAGCCAAGTGGTAAGGCACTGGTTTTTGGTACCGGCATCCTAGGTTCGAATCCTAGCGCCCCAGCCATTTATGGACAACTTTTTAGATAAAATTTTTTTTAGATCACGTAATCTTGATTATATAAGTCAAAATCTTAAAAATATTACAAACCAAACTCCTGCTAATAAAATTTTTGAAGCAATCAATTCTTATTCTGAAAATAGTGAAGTGAGATATGTTGGGGGCTGTATCAGAAAAGTTGTAAAAAAAGAAATTGTGGATGATATTGATTTAGCGACTAATTTAAAACCAAATGAAGTTTGTGATGCTTTAAAAAAGAAAAAAATTAATTTTTATGAGACTGGTATTGATCATGGAACTATCACAGCAATTATAGCTAAACATAAATTTGAGATTACTACTTTAAGAAAAGATGTGATTACCGATGGAAGACATGCAAAAGTAAAATTTTCTTTGGACTGGAAAGAAGATGCTGCTCGAAGAGATTTTTCTATAAACTCAATATACTCAGACAAAGAAGGAAATTTATTTGACCCTCATAATGGTAAAAAAGATTTAGAAGATGGTCATGTAAAATTCATAGGAGATGCAGAAAACAGAATTAAAGAAGATTACTTGCGCATCCTAAGATATATTCGTTTTTTTGTTAATTACTCAAATCGTAAACATAATTCTGAAATTATCAGAATTATTAAAAAAAATATTGGTGGTGTTTCCCAATTATCCTCAGAAAGGTTGTTAGAAGAATTTAAAAAATTAACAAAATCTGATGGCTTTTTAAAGTTATTTGATGATAAGGAAAGTTTAGCGCTTATTGAAATTATCTTTCCACAATTAAAAAACTTAAATAGTTTTAAAAAACTAAACTCCTATGCACATCAGAATTTACCTAAAGTTGATTTTATTTTTTTACTATCCCTTTTGATTGTTGATGGTTCTGACAATACAGATTATTTTTTCTATAAATTTAATATCTCTAAAAAAGACCAAAAAAGATTGAGAGTAATCAATTTTTTTTATAAAGAAAAAGTCAATATTAAAAATTTTACTGAAAATAATTTTAATAAGATTTTTTATTTCAATGGAAGGCAAGCTGTAATTGATATTATAAATTATAAGTTATTCAAATCTAGAAAAGTTGAAAAAAAATTAATTAAATTAATAGAAGTCTATAAAAATAAAATTATTCCAACCATGCCAATTGGTGCAAATGTGCTAATGACTAAGTATAATATTCCTGAAGGAAAAATATTAGGAAATAAACTAAAAATGATAGAAGAGATGTGGGTTAAAAATGATTTTCAAATTTTAGATAAGCAAATTCAAAAAATTATTAAAGGCTAAACATATTTGACATCTTTAATTTCAAAATTTTTAACTCCAGCTGGAGTTGTTATTTCTACAAGATCATCTTTATTTTTGCCAATTAAGCCTTTTCCAATTGGAGATTGAAAAAAAATAAGTTTTTGTTTTAAGTCAGCTTCATCTTTTCCAACTATTTTGTAATTAATCTTTTCACCATTATCTAAGTTTTCTAAAAAAACTGTAGAGCCAAAGATAACCTTTCCATCATTGTTTAGTTTTGTAACATCAATAACGTTTGCTCTTGCAATAATATCGTTAATTTCTGTTATCCTACCTTCGCTGTGAGATTGTTCTTCTTTAGCAGCATGATACTCTGCGTTTTCTTTAAGATCTCCATGCGACCTTGCTTCGGCAATAGCAGCTACAATTTCTGGTCTTTTTTTTTCTTTTAAAAAAACTAATTCGTCTTTTAATTCATTTAAACCATTTAATGTGATTGGTTCTTTATCCATTTATTTATTTCCATTTTGCAATTGGTGGTAATGACATTAATATTCCTTCAACGTTGCCACCTGTTTGTAATCCAAATTTTGTACCTCTATCGTATAATAAGTTAAATTCTGCATATCTACCTCTTTTAATATACTGCATCTCTTTATCTTTTAAAGTCCATTTTTTCTTAATTTTTTTTTCAACAATACTATTAAATAGCATTTGAAATGTGACACCAACATCTCTTACAAACTGAAAATCTTGTTCAAAGTTATTTTTTTTGTAATCAAAAAAAATGCCACCAATTCCCCTTGGTTCATTTCTATGAGGTAGGTAAAAATATTCATCACACCATTTTTTATATTTTTTATAATATTTTTTGTTATGTCGATCACACATTATTTTTAAAGTTTGATGAAATTTATTTTTTTCATTATTATCTTTTATTGATGGCGTTACATCCATTCCTCCACCAAACCAATTTTGAGTTGTACAAATATATCTAGTATTAAAATGCATTGCTGGAATATGTGGATTTTGCATATGCATTACTATTGAAATTCCAGAAGCCCAAAATCTTGGATCTTTACTGGCTCCAGGAATATTTTTTTGAAATTTTTTTGGAAACTTTCCATAAACTTTTGAAAAATTTACACCTGCTTTTTCAAAAATTTTACCACCTTTGATAATTCTGTACTCACCACCACCTTCATCTTTACTTTTATTTCTTTGCCATGTTGTTGATCTAAGTTCAATTTTATTTTTTTCTAACTTAATTATGTCATCACAAATAGCATTTTGAAGTAGCTTAAACCAATTACTAGTAAGGTCTTTTTTTATTTCATTATTCATTTATATTAACCCTGTTTGTCTTAAACTTTCTGCCAAAACAATTGCAACTGAGGATGCAATATTAAGTGATCTAGTATTTTCGTTCATTGGTATTTTTAAACGATTGTTAATTGATTGATGTATATTTTCAGGAACTCCAGCACTCTCTCGACCAAACAATATTGTATCATCTTTATTGAAATTAAATTTTGTATAAGATACCGATGCTTTCGTTGTCATTAATATGATTCTATGATTTTTTTTTGCCTCAAAGAAATGTTCAGAACTTTGATATAAATCAATTTTATCCCAATCCATGTAATCCATTACTACTCTTTTAAACCGTTTATCGCTTAGAAGGAAACCACAAGGCTCAATAATTTCAAGTTTAGCACCTAAACATGCACATGTTCTAATTATTGCCGCTGTATTTTGGGGAATATCAGGTTCGTATAATGCAATTATTGGTTTCTGGCTCATATTTATGTGTCATTCTTTCAGTAGAAAAAAAACTATTATCTTATAAGAAATTGTATATTAAATAAATTTTAAGAATAATATTTATAAAAATGTCAGATAAAAAGCCAGAAAGAAGAGAGTTTTTATTTACAGCCTCGTATGCTGTTGGTGCTGTGGGTGTTGGTGCAGTTGTTTGGCCACTAATTGATCAAATGAATCCTGATGCATCAGTCAAGGCTTTAGCAAGCACAGAAGTTGATGTTAGTTCAGTTAAACCTGGAAATACAATAACGGTACTTTGGAGAGGTAAACCAGTTTTTATTAGAAGAAGAACTCCAGAAGAAATTTCAGAAGCAAAATCTGTTAAGATGGAAGATTTAAAACATCCTGAAAAAGATGAGGATCGAGCAAAAGATCCAGAGTGGCTAGTGATGGTTGGTGTTTGTACTCACCTTGGTTGTGTGCCACTAAATGATAAGGGTGACTACGATGGATGGTTTTGCCCATGTCATGGCTCACATTATGATACATCTGGTAGAATTAGAAAAGGTCCTGCACCTTTAAACATGGAAGTTCCAAAATATGAATTTGTTAATGCCAATACAATTAAAATTGGATAAATAATATTATGAGTGATCACGAATATACACCTACATCAAAATTCGGAAAATGGTTCAATGATAGATTGCCATTACTCACTCTTGCAAATCATTTAACAGATTATCCAACTCCCAAAAATTTAAATTATTGGTGGACGTTTGGTGGAATACTAACTTTTTGTCTTATAACTCAGATTGTTACAGGCTTAACACTTGCAATGCATTACATTGCACACGCAGATATGGCCTTTGAAAGTGTTGAGCATATTATGAGAGATGTAAACTATGGTTGGTTAATCAGATATATACATTCAAATGGTGCTTCAATGTTTTTTCTAGCAGTTTATATTCATATATTTAGATCTTTATTTTATGGATCTTATAAATCTCCAAGAGAGATTATTTGGATTATTGGAATAATTATTTATCTATTAATGATGGCTTCTGCTTTCATGGGCTATGTATTGCCTTGGGGACAAATGAGTTTCTGGGGAGCAACAGTTATTACCAACTTATTTAGTGCGATCCCATTTGTAGGAGAGGGTATTGTGAATTGGCTATGGGGTGGTTATTCCGTTGACAATCCAACTTTAACTAGATTTTTTACTCTACATTACTTATTACCTTTTTTAATTTTAGGCTTAGTTGTACTACATATCTGGGCACTACATGTTCCAGGTAATAATAATCCGATTGGAATAGATATTAAAAAACCTTCTAAAGATACAGTACCATTCCATCCTTACATTGTAATCAAGGATGGTTTTGCATTGTTAATGTTTATGATCATTTTTGCATTTTTTATTTTTTATTCACCAAATATTTTAGGTCATGCAGACAATTATATTGAGGCTAATCCAATGGTTACACCAGCGCATATTGTTCCGGAATGGTATCTACTACCTTTTTATGCAATTTTAAGATCTATACCTGATAAATTACTGGGAGTTGTTGCAATGCTTTCAGCCATTTTAATTTTAGCAGCGTTGCCATGGCTTGATACATCAAAAATTAGATCTGCAGTATTTAGACCTTTATACAAACAGTTTTACTGGATACTTGTGGCGGACGTTTTAATTTTAGGATATGTGGGAGCTATGCCAGCTGAAGGACTTTATCTGTTAGTTGCAAGAGTTGCTACAGCATATTATTTTCTTCATTTTTTGTTAATATTACCAGTATTAGGTTTCAAAGAAAAAACTCTGCCAGTTCCCTTAAGTATTACGGAATCTGTGCTTGGAGGCTCACCTAATTTAGCAACCGCTAAGAACAAAGAAAGTTTTGATAAATAAAGTGAAAAATTTAATAAAATTATTATCAATCATAACCCTAATTTGCTTTACAACTGCCCAGTCTAATTCGGCTGAAATAGCAAAATTTTTGAAAACAGATTGGAGTTTCAAAGGTGTTTTTGGAAAATTTGATAGAGGGTCACTTCAAAGAGGTTATCAAGTTTACACAGAGGTATGCTCTTCTTGTCACTCAATGAAATATTTAAGTTATAGAAATTTGGGTGAAAAAGGTGGACCAGAATTTTCAGAGGCAGAAGTTAAGGCAATTGCAGCATCTTTTGAGGTAACAGACGGTCCCAATGCAGATGGAGAAATGTTTACAAGACCTGCAAAGTTATCAGATAAATTTGTAAAACCGTATGAAAATATTAAAGCTGCTGAAGCTGCTAATGGCGGCGCATACCCTCCTGACATGTCTGTTTTAGTTAAAGCTAGAGGTGGTGGAGTAGACTATGTCTATTCTTTACTGCAAGGTTATGAAGATGCACCAAGTGGAGTGAATTTAGATGAAGGTGTTCATTATAATAAGTATATGTATGGAAATAAAATTAAAATGGCATCTCCACTTTCTGAGGGTATAGTTGAATATGGTGATGGAACAGAAGCTACAGTTGAGCAAATGTCAAAAGATGTAACAACATTTTTAATGTGGGCAGCAGAACCTCATTTAGAAGCTAGACATCAAATGGGTTTTAAGGCAATTGTATATTTAATTATTTTAACTATCTTGGTTTATTTAAGCATGAAAAAAATCTGGTCACGTATTGAACCTGAAGTTTAAAACGTCACCATCTTTTACGATATAATCTTTACCTTCTAGCCTCATTTTTCCATTAGTTTTAGAGTTGACCCAACCATCATTTGCTACAAAATCTTCGTAGGAAATTGTTTCTGCACGAATAAACCCCTTTTCAAAATCAGTGTGAATTTCGCCTGCTGCTTTTGGGGCTGTACAATTTTTCTGAATAGTCCACGCTCTAGTTTCTTCGATACCAGATGTAAAGTAGGTGTCTAATTCTAAAATATTATAACCTTTCTGGATTAACATACTTAATCCAGTTTCTTTTAAACCAATCATTTCCATGTAATTTTTTCTCTCAGAGGACTCCAACTCGTTTATTTGATTTTCTATATCAGCCGATACAATTAGAGTATTTTCTTCACCAAATTTTTCTATAAATTTTTTTGTATATTGATTTCCTTCTTGGACACTTTGTTCATCTACGTTGCAAACAAATATTTTTGGTTTAATCGATAATAAACCACTTTGATTGAGCTGTTTATTTTCAAATTGGGACTTTAAAATTGATATATCCTTATCATTATTTATACAATCCAATGCAATTTCTAATATTTTCAACTGCTCTTCATCAACATTCTTTTTGTTATTTTTTTCTAACCTTTTTTGAATAGATTCTAAATCTGCCAACATCATCTCAGTCTCAATTATCTCAAGATCTCTAATAGGATCTACTGTTGGATTAACATTTTGAATATCATCTGAATCAAAACATCTAATCATATGAATGATTGCATCTACTTCTCTAATGTGTGAAAGAAATTTATTTCCCAATCCTTCTCCTTTAGAAGCGCCCTTAACAAGACCAGCAATATCAACAAATGAAATAGTTGTGTTTATAATCTTCTTTGACTTTGAGACTCTAGATAAATTTTCCAACCTTTCATCTGGTACAGGCACAACACCTATATTAGGATCAATTGTGCAGAAAGGGAAATTGGCAGCTAGAGCTTTACTTGAGTTAGTTAAAGCATTAAATAAAGTAGATTTACCAACATTGGGCAAACCAACAATTCCACATTTAAAACTCATTATCTATTATTTACAGTGCTAGAAAATAAATCTAATTTTTTTTCTACAAGTATTGAAATAAACTCATTAATATTGTTAGAAATCTTCTCTATTCCAAGTATTTCATCTTCATCAAAATTCTGAAGAACAAAATCACCAACTTCCATTTTTTCTTTTGGTTTTCCAATACCTATTCTTACTCTTGAATAGTCTTTACCAATAAATTTATCAATTGATGTGATTCCGTTATGTCCTGCGCTTGATCCACCAAATTTTGCTTTAATCTTTCCAAACTCAACATCTAAATCATCATGAAAAACAATTACATCTTCAGCATCTATTTTAAAATATTCAATAAGTTCTCTAATGCAAATTCCAGAGTTATTCATAAAAGTTAGAGGTTTAATAGCGTAAACTTTTTGATCACCAACATTTCCAGTTGTTAATAATCCTTTAAATTTTGGTTTTTGCTTAGAGAGACTAAATTTTTTATTGATGGAGTCTATGATTTTGAATCCAACATTGTGTCTATTGTTTTCACTGTCTGGTGTGGGATTGCCTAAGCCTACAAATAAAAGCATATAATTTTTTTAAAGGATAACAAATTTTTACTTGGGTTGATTATTTTTTTTCTTCTGCAGGTTTTTTATCATCACCCTCTTTTTTATCACCTTCAGCTGCTGGTTTATCACCTTCAGCCGCTGCTTCTGTTCCTGCGGCCGCATCCTCACCTTCAGCAGCCTCTGCTTCAGCTGGCTTCTCAGGTTCTTTCATTACAGTTGGTGCTGCTAGTGTTGCTATTACAAAGTCTCTTCCTCTAATTGTTGGAGTAACATCTGTTTCTAGGTTAATTGATGATATTTTAAAACTTTCACCAATATCAACTCCGTCAAGATCTATTACAAGATTTTCAGGAATTTTCTCACTAGGACATCTTAATTCTACTTTTCTTCTTACAATGTTTAATACACCACCTCTTTTTAATCCTGGCGACTTTTCATGATTAATGAACTGAACAGGAACTTCAATTCTAATTTTAACACCCGGGACTACTCTTAAAAAATCAACATGAATTGGTTCATCAGTAATAATGTGATATTTAATTTCTCTAGGAAGAACGTTTTGAGGTTTTCCATCAACATTTAAAGTAACGATACTTGATAAAAAATTTTCTTTATCAATTAAAACTTTAAGTAATTTTTTTGAAATGGCTACTTTCTCATTTTGAGCCTCACCACCATAAATTATGGCTGGCACACCACCACCATTTCTAATAGCGCTTAATTCACCTTTAGTTTTTGTATTTCTAATGTTTGCGTCTAAAGTATTCATAAAAACAAGGGTTTTTAGCTCAAGTTCCTTAATAACTCAAGGAATTTATTTAAATAAATCTGAAACAGATGTTGAGTTTGATATTCTTTTAATTGCCTCTCCCATTAAGCCTGAAATAGGTAGAACCTCAATGTTTTTAACACCTTTAATTTTGTCATTGTTGTCAATTGTATCTGTGATTACTAAATTCTTTATCATAGAATTTTTAATTTTTTTTACTGCTTCACCACTCAGCACTCCATGAGTAATATACACATAAACATCCTTTGCACCCCTGTCTTTTAGTGCTTTGGCTGCATTAACAATTGTTCCTCCTGAGTCAATAATATCATCAACAATCACACATGTTTTTCCTTTAACATCACCAATTACATTCATTACCTGAGATTGACCAGGTTTTGGTCTTCTTTTATCCACTATCGCAAGCCCCACATTCAAAAGTTTGCCTAATGCTCTTGCTCTTTCAGTTCCACCTACATCAGGAGCTACACAAATAACATTTTTACTTTTAATTTTCTTTTTTGCGTGTCGTGCAAAAATTGGAGTCGCAAACAAGTTATCAACTGGAATATCAAAAAATCCTTGTATTTGACCAGCATGTAAATCAACAGTTACGACTCTATCTGCTCCAGCTTTTGTAATTAGATTAGAAACAAGTTTGGCTGAGATCGAAGTTCTTGGAACAACTTTTCTATCTTGTCTTGCATATCCAAAATAAGGAATAACAGCTGTGATGTTTTTAGCAGAAGATCGCTTTAACGCATCAATACAAAGTAAAAGTTCCATTAGATTGTCATTAGCAGGAGACGAAATTGATTGAATTATGAAAATACTATTTCCCCTAATATTTTCATTAATCTCAACGTAAATTTCACCATCAGAAAAATTTCTGATACTCGAATTCACCAATTTAGATCTTAAATATTTTGCAATATTTTTACTAAGAGGTTTATTGCTATTTCCAGATAATAATTTCATTAAAAACCTAATTAAGCATAATTATTGAAATATTTCTACCATAATCATTATGTTTTAATTTTAAAGCTCTTCTTGCGCTAAAAAATTTATTTTTAATATCAAAAGTATCAATTTTTATACTGTCTATATTTTTGATGTTATTAGCTTGAAGAGAAGAACGGATATACTTAGTTAAATCAAAATATAGTTTTTGTTTATTAATTTTAAAAAATTTATTATTGTTTTTATCTTTTTTAATAAATTTTTGTCTAAAATCTTCCCTAACTTCATAATTTTTCACTGAAATTGATGGACCAATTACAGCAGTTATATTTTTTAATTTACAACCTTTTTTTACCATGAAATTAATTACCTTATCTATAATACCCTTAAAGGCACCTTTCCAGCCAGCATGGATAGCGGCAATCATATTTATCTTGTTATCATAAATTAATATTGGAGCACAATCAGCAGTCAAAACAGCAACTGGTAAATATCTTTGATTAGTTATTATGGCATCAGCCTTAGGTTTTATTTTCTTGTTATATTTTTCATTAACATAAATAAATTTATTACTATGTATTTGATGGATTAAAAAAATATTTTTTGCTTTTTTACTAATTTTTTTTCTTACAATTTCCAGATTTTTTTTAACATTTAAATTCTTATCTTTTGAGCCAGGACCACAATTTAGACTTTTATAAATTTTTGTTGATTTGCCACCAACGCTGTTAAAGAAGCCATGTTTTAACGCTTTTATTTTTGTTAGTTTTTTAGATTTAATCAACTTGAAATCCTGTTTTGAATTTATTTTTTGTATTTTTTATAAGCATCACTTTAAATAATTCTCCCATTTGTTTTTCATCTATTAGCCGTCTTATTCTGTAGAATAAGTCAGTTTTTTTCGAAAAAGGAATATTCTCACTTACAATCTCTGCTCTTTGAAGTATTCCCATGCTAGTTAAAAATTTTTTTTGATTAGTAATAAGTGTATTCAGATTATGATATTGGCTAGTAAATTTTTCAAATAAATTAAAGTTTATATTATAGGTTATATCTGAGTGACCAATATTTTCTAAAACATTTGAATATTTATGATTATTAACAGCCTGTAAGGTTTCACACATTTTGTAATTTAAATACCCATAATCAATTATTAATATTCCACCATTATTTTTTTGGATTGTATCGCAAATAATTTTTAAGTACTTAAATGCCTCTGGCGAATACTCAATAATATTTTGATTTTTAGATATTTCAAAATTTAACCTTTGTTCAATGATTTTAATATCAATTTTTTGTTCATCAAAACTAGCTTTTTTTGGATTTTCCAAGTTTACGAATCTTTCAAACCAATTATTTTTTTTCTTAAAAAATTGCTTAATCGGAATAGCATCAAAAAATTCATTTGCTAAATACAAAGTTGGGTCTGAATTGATTTTATTAATATCTTTAATCCATGATATTTTTTCAGATTTTAAATTTCTTTTTTGTTGATTTATCAATAATTCACTTTTTTCGTGGATGATAAAGTTACAAGTATCAAAACACTCTGGAAAATTTTTTAAAGTGTTATTAATCACCTTCATCATCTCACCATTACCGGCACCCAATTCTAATAAATTAAATTTTTTGGGTGAGCCAATACTTTTCCAAAAAGTTATTACCCAAATAGCAATTATTTCTGAAAAAAGTCTTGTAATATTTGGAGCAGTAATAAAGTCACCTTCTTTTCCAAAAGGGTTTTTTTTCATGTAATAGCCAGAGTCTTTATCGTATAATGCTAATTCGATAAATTTATCCAAAGGTATACTAGTTGATCTTATTTTCATTTTTAAAATAAAATAGAATTATTCCGAATAAAATAAATATTAAACTTATAATCTGCCCCATGGATAAATCTAAAATTAAGTAACCTAATTGCTCATCTGGTACTCTAAAAAATTCAATGAAAAATCTAAAAATGGAATAAAAAATTAAAAATAAACCTGAAATCAAACCCGGTTTTTCTAAAAAATTTTTATTTCTAAAGTAAAGCAAGATTATGAACAAAATTAGTCCTTCTAAAATTGCCTCATAAAGCTGTGATGGATGTCTTGTTAAACTATCTACTTGAACAAATGTTACAGACCAAGGAACTTCTGTTGGTATTCCATAAAGTTCTGAATTTATAAAGTTAGCTATTCTACCAAAAAATATTCCAATTGGTGCTACCAATGATACTAAGTCCATATACAAAAATGAGTCTTGATTACTTTTCTTAGCAAATAATATACTGGCAATAATGACACCTATTAAACCTCCGTGGAAAGACATTCCACCTTCCCAAACTTTAAAAATATCAAAAATATTATTGATGTAATAATTTAAATTATAAAACGCTATATATCCTAATCTCCCACCAATAATTATTCCAATAATCAGATAAGTTATATAGTCATCAAATTTTTTATTTATATTTGAATTTTTAATAAATAATTTTTTACATAATAACCAACCAATTATAATTCCAGCAATGTATGCCAATGAATACCATCTGATTTCAAATGACATGATCTGGAAAGCAACTGGGTCAAAATTATTGATGAACATTTTAAATAATACTTATAAAGTATATCTTAAATATGAAAAATTCTAAATTTATAATTGACAAGCTTGGAAAACTTTTTGAGCAAGGTCTAATTTCATCAAAAGACATTACTTCAGAAATTTTGAATATTTTAAAATCTAAAAGAGACGAAATTGTTTTTAAAATGAAGATTACAAGCAAAGATGAATTTGATGTATTATCTAAGAGAGTTGAAATCTTAGAAAATAAATTAAATAAATCAAAAGTGAGAGTAAAAGTAAAAAAAAGAAAAAAAACTAAATAGGCAAAGAGATCTTAACTCGTAATCCATTCATCTTAGATTTTTCAAGATTTATATTTCCTCCATGTGATCTAATTATATCTGAGGCAATTGATAGTCCAAGACCAACACTTGATTTTGAATCAGCCCTACCTTTGTCAATTTTATAGAAAGGCTTAAAAACATTTTCATGTTCATCAATATTAATACCAGGACCATCATCATCAACTGTTATGAATAAGTTTGTATTTTTTTTAGTTAGTTTAATTTCAACTTTATTTGCATATTTTAAGGCATTATCAATTATATTATTTAGACATCGATTGATTAAGTTTTTTCTTCCATTTAAGTAAATCCTTGAAGCTAGATCTTGTGAAATATTTTGACTGTTATATTTTCTAATAATTTGATCTATTAATTCTGAAAGGTCAAACATCTCATCAGTTTCTGAATATGATGAACTAGTAAATTGAAGATATTCATTAAGCATTTTTTCCATTTCATTGATATCTTCGGTTAATTTTTTACCTAAGTCTTTGTCATTTATAAAAGCTATTTGTAGTTTCATTCTTGTTAATGGAGTTCTCAAGTCATGACTAATCCCTGACAACATTTCAGTTCTTTGATTAAGATGTCTCAATATCCTTTTTCTCATTTTATCAAACTCATGTCCTGCTTGTCGTATCTCCATTGCTCCAGAAGGTTTAAATTCCTCAATCTCTTCACCTTTACCAAATCTTTCAGCAGCTCGTGCCAGGTTAGTGATTGGCCTTGTTTGGTTTTTTAAGAAAATTAGTGAAATAATCACCATAATAATTGCTGGGACTGTAATCCAAAGAGCAAATATTCTTGCTGATGAACTCGTAACTCTATCTTTTGGTATTAAGAATTTAAAATATCCATTTTGATATTGTATTCTTAAATCAATTAATTCTTTGTAGGTTGTGGTATCAAACCAATATTTTTCAAATTCAAAATTAGATTTTAATTCTCTTCTTAGAGTTCTGTCTATCGGACTAAACCATCTCTCACTATACTCTATTTCAAATTTTTTATTTTCTAAAAATTCTATATTTAAGTCTAAAAATAAAGAAAAAGTATTGGTTAATTCATTTTTGTCTATTTTCTCATTGTCATAAACTTCTATAAATGTACTAATTTCACTTACCAAAGCTCTCGTCATTCCTTTGTTAGTTTTAATCCAAAGACTATCAAAAAAAACAATAGTTATAACTAATTGTATTACTATGATTGGTACTGCAACAATTAGAAGGGCCCTATAAAATAATCTTTTAGGTAATATTTTTTTTAGAAAATTACTCAATCCAAAGAACATACCCAGCTCCTCTTATTGTTTGTAAAAATTTAGGATTTTTAGGATCAATTTCAATCTTTTTTCTTAATCTAGTTATAATTACATCAATTGATCTTTCTTTGTCTAGATCAATTAATTGACCTATATTTTCTCTTGAAAATGTTTGGCCAGGACTATTGATCATTTTCTCTAAAATAATTTTTTCTGTATTGTTGATTTTGAATTCTTTATCATTTTTAATAATTAAAAGTTTATTTAAATCAATTTTTAAATTTGAAAATTCTATAACTCTTTTTTGATCAGTTTTTATGGTTTTATTTAAAATATTCCTTATTCTTAAAATAAGTTCTTTTGGTTCAAATGGTTTAGGTAGATAATCATCAGCACCAACTTCTAGTCCTTCAATACGCTCAGAAGCTTCACCTTTGGCTGTTAAAAGTATTATAGGGGTATCTAATTTATTTTTATGATCTTGAATAAATTCTAAACCGCTTTTTCCAGGCATCATGATATCTAAAATTATCAAATCAAATTTTATAACTTTAATCTTTTCCGAAGCATTTTCTGCATTATTGGCAGTTGTAACTAAAAAGTTATTTTCATTTAAATATTTTTTTACTAAAGATCTAATGCCATCATCATCATCAACAACTAGAATATGTGCAATAAATTTATCCATTTATAATCTTGGTTAACACGTTATCAAAATTAATTACCTCTTCTGAGCCAGAGTTAAGTAACGCATTATAAATCCTTTTTTTTTGTAGATTAAATATTTCATTAAATATTTTTTTTCCATTTTCATTTAAAAAGACATGTTTAACTCTTGTATCTTGAGCATCTTTTTTAAATATTATAATCTCAAGTTTGATTAAATCTTTGAGAACTCTATTTAAGCTTTGTTTAGTTATTTTTAATCGTTTTAAAAGTTCTGAAATAGAGATGCCTTCATACATGGATATCAAATGTATAACCTTATGATGAGCTAAACCAATAGAATGCCGATCTAATACTTTTTTTGCATCAGAGAACGTCTCTCTATAACTGACAAATAACTTTTCAATTAATTCTTTCAGCTGCTCATCTTTTAAATATAAAAGTTCTTTCATTATAGGTAAGTTATATTGACATATTACAGATACAAAGATATTTTTCAGTTATAATTTAATAAATTTCATACATGATACCCTACGATAAAAGATCTGGAAAAATTTGGTATAATAATGAGCTTATAGACTGGGCTGATGCCAAGATACACGTCCTTAACCATGGGCTTCATTATGCTAGCTGTGTTTTTGAGGGAGAGCGTGTTTATGAGGGCTCAATATTTAAATTAGAAGAACACACATCAAGACTTTTTTATTCAGCTAAAAGAATGGGAATGACAATTCCATATACTGAGAAAGAAATAAACGACGCAAGTAATAAAATTATTTCAGTTCAAAATGTTGAAAATGGATATGTAAGACCCACTATTTGGAGAGGCAGTGAAATGATGGCAATTTCTGCACAACAAACAAAAATTCATGTAGCTATAGCAACTTGGGAGTGGGGATCTTATTTTGATCCAAAACTTAAAGTGGAAGGAATTAGATTAAATATTTCCAATTGGAGAAGACCAGCCCCTAATACAATACCTTGGGATACAAAAGCTTCAGGTCTTTATATGATTTGCACTTTATCAAAACATGAAGCTGAAAAACAAGGCTTTACCGACTCTCTAATGCTTGACCATGAGGGAAATATTGCTGAAGCAACTGGAGCAAATATTTTTTTCAAAGACAAAAATGGAGAAATTCACACTCCAATACCAGACTCTTTTTTAGATGGAATAACAAGAAGAACTGTTATTGAAATTGCTAAATCTAAAAATATTAAAGTTCATGAAAGAAAGATTAATCCATCTGAACTTTCTAGTTTTGATGGATGTTTTTTAACTGGAACTGCTGCAGAAGTTACACCTGTATCATGTATTGCTGAAAATCAATTTAAAGTTTGTGGAACTATAATTGATTTGAATGAAAGCTATCAAGCTTTAGTAAGAAAGAAAAAAGCAGCTTAATCTTTATTATCTTCAGACATTGCGTGATCAATACCTTTGCGCATATAATCATAGCCTGTAAATAAAGTTAAAAATGCTGATAACCAAAGAAGAATAATTCCAATTGTTTGAGCGTTATAGTCTTGGAAATTAATAATTTTATTTCCTGTTTCACCTGATAACAAAAGAGCTATGGAAACCATTTGTAAAACAGTTTTTAACTTTGCAAGATTTGATACGGGAAGTTTAATTCTTCCCTTGGCTAAAAATTCTCTTAATCCTGAAATTAAAATCTCTCGAGTTAGTATTATAATTGCTGCAATAACTTCATAGTGTCTAATAGTTCCATCCATTACCAATAAGATAAGTGCAGTGGCTACTATTATTTTATCCGCTATTGGATCTAACAATTCGCCCAACTTAGACTCTTCACCAAGCATCCTAGCCAACATTCCATCTAAAAAATCAGTAAACGAGGCCACAATAAATAATATTAGTGCAGTTAAATCTCCATAAAAGCCTGGAAGATAAAAGGCTAAAACAAAAAATGGGACTATAATTATTCGTCCGATTGTTAGAATATTTGGAATTTTTCTAAGCATAATTATTCGTGAAAAAAGTTATATATCTTTTTTGCAACTTTTTCCTCAACACCTTCTACAGACTTTATCTCATCAAAACTAGCAGACTCAACAGATCTAGCAGAACCAAAATGGTTCAATAAAGCCCTTTTTCTAACAGCGCCGATACCATCTATTTGATCTAGCAAAGATTTTGATAATCCTTTGGCTCTTTTGGCTCTATGAGAGGTAATTGCAAATCTATGTGCTTCGTCCCTAAGTCTTTGCATAAAGAATAAAGTTGGATCATTTTTTTCAAATTTATAGCTTTTACCATTATAGAAGAAAGTTTCATCTCCACTATTTCGCATTTTACCTTTTGCAATAGCAATCATTGGAAGATCATGAAGGCCCAACTCATCTAGCACATCTTTAGCTGAAGAATATTGACCTTTACCACCATCAATTAATATTAAATCTGGCAATGTTAAATAATTTCCTTTCTCTAAAATTGCTCTTTTAAACCTTCTAGATAAAACTTCTTTAAGCATAGCAAAATCATCTTGCTCAGCACCTTTTGTTTTTATATCAAATTTTCGATATCTCTTTTTAACAAAACCTTCATTGCCAAATGTAACCATTGCCCCAACACTGTTGGTTCCTGAAATATGACTATTATCGTAAACTTCAACTAGATTGATAACATTTTTTAGATCAAATTTTTTGGCAACACCCTCAAATAAGTTTTTATTATTATTTGTTTCGTAAAGTTTTCTATTTAGAGATTCTTTTGCATTTTTTTCAGCCATTGCCACAACTTTTGCTTTAGTTCCTTTTTTGGTAGTGTTGATAGAAATAGTATTTCCCTCTTTTTTACTCAAAGTTTCTTCTATTAATTTTTTATCTTTAATATCGCTAT
>Ga0209041_1000659_pt1 | contig 23876 bp, 28 predicted proteins | sample SaaInlV_100m_DNA_4_FD_184647 | JGI IMG/M metagenome (GOLD analysis project Ga0209041, IMG submission 184647) | Marine microbial communities from expanding oxygen minimum zones in the Saanich Inlet - SI037_S2LV_100m_DNA (SPAdes) (version 2) | ecosystem: Environmental > Aquatic > Marine >... | reverse complement strand
ATTGACCCACCAAAACCAACACAAACCCGAGTCAACCACATGTACTGGGAATCACTCGCTCGTACCCCTCTCACTCCCAAAATGAATGCCCGAGCCTTAGTCTTTTGCCCCGCACCCAAAAACGTGGTGACCGTGGCACCAGACGAAAAAAACCTTGAAGCAGTCATTTTGCTCCCCGCTCGACTAAACAGCGAAACCCGCGACGGGGTCGCCCTAAAAATCTTCACCTACTTTGACTATCCCTGCGAGAAAACCCTAGTCATCGACCTCTCAGACATAAAAATCGAACACTTTGCCCTCGGTACACACGCCTCAAACCAAGAAAACCTCCCCCTCAAAGAAGCCGCCGAAGCAGTCGCCTCCTGGCGAAAAAGACTACGAATTGACGAAAAGATTCTTCCCGGACGACAAAGAGAAATAGTGATCAGCGAAACCGACGGAGAAATAAAACCCTTCGGCACCCCCACACTCAAACACGAAACACAAAAAGCCATCACCGACCTTTTAGCTCTCCTAGAAACCGAAAAAGAACTCACCGAACTCAATAACCTCGGGCGCTCGCTCGAACGCCTTCTCACCAAATACACAGTTCCTGAAGAAGGCATCGCAACTGACGACGCCCCCGAGCACGACAAAAAACCAGCACCGGTCGCGGCCCAAGAACCCGCCCTGCAGGAACCGAGCGAAACCTATTCTTTAGCCGCCGCACCCCAACCCAAACAAGACAAACCCCAAGAAAAATAGGGCCTGTACCGGGCGCAGCAAGCGGCGCCCCTACGGGAGTCGGTTATTGCTCGTCTAACCCCAAGCGGGCACGCAAAGCCGGGGGGCCCACAATGATAAGTTTCGAAATCGCTCGAGACATGCCCACATAAAGCAAATTGTCGGGCAAATCGGCCTGCGAAGTCACCAAGATCACCGCATCACGCTCCAAACCCTTGATGCGGTGAATGGTCTCACAAACAATGTTGCCATCAAAACGCTCTTCCCAACGATCGCACACAAAACCACCCGGGTTTTCGTCGATGATTTGATCACGCATGCTGGTGCCCCCGGTAACCACCAAAATATTGGCCGGGTCGATCAACTCTTTAGAAACTAGGCGCTCTAACAAGCGGCCCACCTGGCTTGCTGCCTCGGTATCAGTGGAGGAATCAAAAAACTCCACCGGTTGGCCCTCTGGTGATGCAGGCGCCGCCTCGGCCCCACCAAACTGGCGCAACAATCGGGCGATTATCTGCGTGTTGCGGCAATTCATTGACAAGTCAACCCGCACCACCCCCGGGCCTGGGCTCTCCAGAATAAAGCCTTGGTCAAATACCTCTTGTTGTGGGTCGGCCAACTTCATCAAACGCGTTGACCCCTCATCACTCAACAAACCCTCTAGCGTCTCAAACCAGCGGGGAGCAAAGTCTTGCGCCTCATCAATAATAATGGTGTCAAAACGGGTGGTCGACTCAGTTAAATGCTCGGCAATGTGGTCAAACGGGGCATGCGACCACCACTCGCTAGCTTCTTCGCTTGACATGTTCTCTGGCACGGACAACTTAGGGAAGTCCTCTAGGTCCAGCAACGTTTTCTGCACCGGGCCCACCGTTAATAACTCGTTTTCTGGGGAAGCCTCCCGCAAAGTAGCAGCCATAGGTTCGTTAAAACATGTCAATAAGGTGCGCTCCTTGCGAGCCAAAGCACGCTCCACCCAGGTCAGAGCCAAACGAGTCTTACCACTGCCTGCAGTCCCCGAAACCACCACCCGTTCATTCATATCCAAAGTAGCCAAAGCACGAGTTTGCCCATCAGTAATGCGACGCAAAGTAGTTCGAGCCACCCTCGCTTGGGCCTGGGGGTCCCAACGAAAATCTTGATCAGGCCGCAAGACCTTTACCACCGCTTCAATTTGCTTAGCCGTTAACGACAGATTGCTTTGAATTACCTCGCTCAACTTCGAAAAAACATGCTCCAGTGGTAACCCGTCAACCGCCAACTTTGAAAAAATCTCCTCCAGTGGTAACCCATCGACCTTTACAAGGTCGTCTGAAAATAACAGTTGCTCCCGCATGACTTCTGTAGGCAAGCCATCGCCTAGTTCATCAAGGCCAGAAATATCTGGCATGGCCACCATCTTGGCCACATGCACGTGCCGCAATAAAGCAGGTTTCCTTTTACGCAACCGATTACGGATCTCATAGGCAGCATTATGGGACTGCTGCATGGGTGACGGGGCAATAATCTCTCCCCGGCGGTACCACTCGCCTTCCTTAATTTCTAACGGCCCGGTCTTTACCTCTATGGCATACATCCCATGAAAATCATTAAGAAGGAAAATATCTGACTCATAAGTTCGCCCCCTTTTTTCAATCTTGACCTGCGGGATAATCAACCAACTATCAGACAAACCCTCTTGCAAAATGCGCACCACCCGCCGCTCCCCCTGATGCACGGTATCTAACGGAAACTCTTCTGGAATTAACAACCCCATGGCTTACCTCCTTTGATAAAACTCTCCTTAATTAGCGCGGGGTGCCGCATCGATAACAGGGGTCTTCTTCGGGAAGCATCCACTCCATACACACACTGCAGTGCTGGGCTTCCGGTTCTTTTTCCTCATCATCGTCGTCATACATGCTGGCTCCTCTGAAAGGTCACCGACCCGGCATTTAAATCAATGTTTGCCGTTATAAAACCAGCATCCATCCAAGACCTCGCTTGCACATGCGAACCCTCCACCTCGTTACTCCACCATGCTGTCCAACGCCGAGCCGAAGAAGGAAGCGGGGCGCCCAGCAGTCGCTCAATCTCAACAAACGAAAGCACAACCAGCGACTGTTGCTTTGTTAAATAATCAAGCAAGGGTTTGTACTTCGACATTGTGCTCCTTTCCTCCACCATAAATGAGAACTCAGGCCTGTGCTCAGAAACTCTCTGAGTGATATCTAATTTGTACACGAAGGGTGTGACAACGGTAAATGTCACACCCAAGGAGTAGAAATAAGGCATGGGACTCTTTCGCAAGCGTCAGCGCAAACCAGCAACCGTTGAAGCATTCGTCGGTGTGGCTTGCCTGAATTGCGGGTCAGAGCTCAGCGACCCCGACGACTGCCCTACCTGCCACACTCCCACCGGATTTGACGACTATGAAGAACTCGACGCCGGTGGGCTTTTTGACGAGGAGGACTAACCCGTGATTACCTTTCTGCGAACCGTCCTCGGTTTCACCATTTTATTTCTCGGAGTACTGCTGGCCATTCCACTCCTTATCTTCATGACAATCATGCTGTTTTTTGGCATGTTCGTGTTTATTCTTTAAACCCTTGCGCCAACCGGGCACCAGGCGGCACAAAATGCAAAATGGTTCCACCACAACAAAAGGGACCCATGGCATCGCTCACCTCCACCAACCAAGTACCGACCCCGCTCACCGGGTCAGGAAAAATACAAAAGTTCGCTCTCCGCGACAAATGGCAAACCGGCGACTACTCCTCGTAGCCACCTGCTTACCTGGGGTCAGACCCTAGGTAAGCAGGTAGGCACTTCGTGAGGATCTGCCCTCAGTTGCAGAGCGGCAACCAGTCGGCAATCGCTTGACCAATCTCATGCGGGCTGTCCTCCTGGATGAAATGACTCCCCGCCACCTGCACCTCTGTCTGGTTAGGCCAAGTGCGGCAAAACTCTCTTTGCCTACCACTCAAAATTGCCCCCGGGTCGGCATTAATAAAAAGCTTCGGCACCTCTGAGTTAGCCAACCAGGCCGCATAATCAGCCACGATCTCCACCACATCAGCCGGCTCTCCCGCTAAAGGAATCTCCCGCGGCCACGTCAAAGTAGGACGACGATGCTCAGGAGAAAGAAACGGGCGGCGATACTCCGCCATCTCTTCATCAGAAAGATCCCGAAGAATGGAACCCGGCAAAACCGCTTCCACGAAAAGATTCTTCTCCATCACCATTTCCTCCCCCGCCTCCGACCGCAGGGCCTCAAAGATAGGAGTGGCCGCATCGGGCCATTCCTCCCAAGTCATCGGACACACAATGGCCTCCATATACACAATGCCCGCTACCCGACCTCGGTGCCGGTTCGCCCAATCAAACCCCAACGCCGACCCCCAGTCGTGCACCACCAAAGTAACCCGATCACCCAAAGCCAAAGCCTCAAGCAACCCATCGAGATAACGGCGGTGCTCAACAAACCGATACGCCTCAGGGCCATTAGCCGCCAACTTGTCTGAATCGCCCATACCAATCAAATCAGGAACAATACAGCGGGCCTGCCCTGCCACATGCGGAATAACGTTCCTCCACAAATACGACGACGTGGGGTTCCCATGAAGAAACACAACTGAATCGCCCACCCCCGTCTCGTGATAAGCCATCTGCTTACCCTCGACTTCCACGAACTGCTTCGCCAATGGGGTAGTGGAAAACTCAGTCATAGGTGCTCCTCAATAGACAAACAGGCCTCAAGAAGTAGTAAAGCACAAAAACCTAGCCACCGAAATAGTCAGACAGCAGAAAACAAACCATCAAAAACCAGAATAATCCGCTAGCCCACCAACTGGGTACTGATACTCAAAGCGGTTTGGCAGACGGCCTGTTCAATAGCGGATCGGTCATCTTGGATCGGAAAACGAAAGGCCGGGCCATAAACCGCCACCGAAGCAACCACCTGGCCATCGGGTCCAATCACCGGAGCCGCCAACCCGTTGATCTCCGACGAAAACTCACCCATAGTCCACGCCACCCCCTCCTCAGATACCTCGGCCACCCGGCGCTTAAGCATTGTTTTTGAAGCCACCGTGTGTTCCGTAAAAGCCTCTAGGCCCTTGGCGGCATAGGCCTCAACCTCGGCCGGGCCCCAAGCACCCATCAACGCCAACCCGGCAGCAATAGTGTGCAACGGAAAACGCTGACCCGTCCAATCAGTTACCTGCACCGGGCTCTCCACCGTGACCTGGTCTACATACAAGCCATCACGACCGTCCCGCACCGCAATTGACGCACACTCGCCCAACAAGTTCGCCAACTCCACTAAATGCGGGCGAGCCACCTCACGCAACGACCGTGGCGACACCGCCGACCCGGCCAGCGCACGCAACCCCTCACCAACCACAAAACGCCCCGCCTCATCAACTCGCTCAACTATGCCCAACTCACTCAAGCTGGCCAAAATGCGAGAACAAGTCGACTTGGCCAACCCGGTGGCCCGAGACACCTCAGAGACGCCAACCGCCGCCGGCCCGTTAGCCACGGCCCTCAACACGCTGAACGTTCGCTCGATGCTTTGAATACGTGTAGTATAAAGGAAAGAAACGGAACGTTCCACTCAATGGAACAAGAATTGAGAGGCTCGCCATGCGCGACGAAGCACAATGCGTAATCATCGGTGGCGGCGCCATGGGCGTCGGCCTGCTCTACCACCTGGCCCACCAAGGCTGGACCGACACCCTGCTCATAGAAAAAGGCGAACTCACCTCCGGCTCAACCTGGCACGCCGCCGGGCTAGTACCCCACTTCATCGGCAGCCTCAACATGGCCAAAGTGCACGCCTACGGAGTTGACCTCTACAACAACCTAGAAGCCGAAACCGGCATGTCACCCGGCTGGCACGGCTGCGGTGCGATACGCCTCGCCGTCACCGACGAACAAGCCCAGTGGTACCGCCGCGTCAAAGACATGCTCGAACTCATCGACGTCGAAGCCCACCTCATCGGTCCCAACGAAATACCCGAACACGCACCCCTCATTGATGACGTCTCCGACATAAAACTCGGCTTCTGGACCCCCAACGACGGATGGGCCGACCCCACTGGCTCTACCAACGCCATGGCCACCGGAGCCCGCCAACTGGGCGCCACCATCGCCCGCCACACCCTGGTCACCGGCACCCGCCAACTACCCGACCAGCGCTGGGAAATCACCTGGGAACGCAACGGCGAACAAGGCACCACAGTGGCCGAACACCTCGTCAACGCCGCCGGCCACTACGGCCCCCAACTGGGCGCCATGGCCGGGCTGGACATACCCATCGTGTCGATGATCCACCAATACCTCATCACCGAACCCCTCGCCGAAATAGCCGCCCAAACCACCGAAATGCCCGTGGTGCGCGACCCACGCTCCTCGGCCTACTACCGCTACGAAATAGACGGCCTCCTCGTTGGGCCCTACGAACGAGCAGGCGCCGAAACCTACGGCACCCAAGGCATCGACTGGGACCTCCACTTTCACCTCACCCCACCCAACCTCGAACCCCTCATGCCCTGGCTCGAACACACCGCCCAACGCATACCCGCCTTCGCCAACGCCGGCATAAAACAAGTCATCAGCGGGCCGATAACCCACACCCCCGACGGCGGCTACCTCATGGGCCCCGCCCCCGACCTCAAAAACTATTGGCTCTGCGTCGGCGCCTCCATCGGCATCACCCAAGGCCCGGGCGCCGGCAAATACCTGGCCCAATGGATGGTCCACGGCCAAACCGAAATCAACATCGCCGAAATGGACCCCCGCCGCTTCGGGCCCTGGGCCACCCAGGACTACACCATCAAAAAATCCATCGATGAATACCACGAGATGTACCAAGTGCGGCTACCCGGCGAACACCGCCCCGCCGGGCGACCCATGCGCCAAACCCCTATCCACGAAAACCTTGACGCCCTCGGTGCCCAATGGCAAGACGTCTACGGATGGGAACGGGTGGCCTACTACGGCGAACCCGAACAACACTCCTGGCAACACTCCAACGCCTTCGACCACGTAGCCCACGAATGCGCCGGGGTACGCAACCGCGTTGGCCTGGCCGACCTCACCGCCTTCGCCAAATTCGAAGTAACCGGCCCCCATGCCGCCCAACTCTTAGACCGCATCACCGCCAACCGTCTGCCCGCTACCGGCGGCCTACGGCTCAGCCATCTACTCACTTCCGACGGCGGCATCGAAGCCGAAGTCACCATCACCCGCCTCAGCGACGACCGGTTCTACCTCAACTCTGGCATCACCAGCCAAGGCCGCGACTTTGACCTGCTCCGCAACCAAATACACCCCGACGAAAACGTCACCGTCACTGACGTCACCGGCAACCTTGGGCTGCTGGCCATCACCGGCCCCCACGCCCGAGACGTACTCGCCACCCTCACCGAAAGCTCCTTGGCCACCGAGGACTTCCGCTGGCTCACTGGCCAAGAAATAACCGTAGCCGGCGTCGACTGCCTGGCCCTACGCGTGTCTTACGTTGGCGAACTCGGGTGGGAACTCCACCACCCCATCGACCAAATGCCGCAGTTATACGCCGCCCTCGTAGCCGCCGGCCAACCCTACGACCTCGTACATTTTGGCTCCTACGCTATGAACGCCCTCCGGCTCGAAAAAGGCTACAAAGGGTTCGGCAGCGAACTCACCACCGAAATCACCCCCATCGAAGCCGGCCTTGAACGCTTTGTTGACTACACCAGCGACTTCACCGGCAAAGACGCCGTACAAGCCCGTCAACAACAAAATCCCGCCGACCTTGACATGGTTTTGGTCTACGCCAGCGTCGACACCACCGACTACGACTGCCGCGGCAACGAGCCCTGCTACGCCCCCGACGCCGAGCCCAATGACCCGCCCATGGGCATCACCACCAGCGGCGACTACGGCCACCACGTTGGCCAAAGCCTGTGCTTCGCCTACGTAACCCCCGCCTACGCCACCGCCGACCAACAATTCTCCATCAGCCTCTACGGGCAACGCCACACCGCCACCGTGCTCGACGCACCCGCCCACGACCCCACCAACCAAAGACTTCGAACCTAACCAATACCTTGCGGAGGACGCATGACTGAAACCCAACCCCAACGCAGCGGACGCTCCGGAGGACGAGCCGCCCGAGTAGCCGCCCGAGCCGCCGGACCCACCGAAGACGAGCGCGCCGTACGCCCCGGCTTCAGCGGCGGCGCTTACAAACCACTCACCGACAACGAATGCAAACAAGTCTACGAAACCGCCTTAAACCTTCTCGAAGACCTCGGCATGGGCACCCCAGTACCAGAATTCATCGACGTAGTAACCGCCGCCGGCGGCCACGTAGACAGCGACGGACGTTTACACTTTCCCCGCGCTGTAGTCGAACACGCCATCAGCACGGCCGCCAAAAAATTTACCTGGCACGGACTCGACGACGAAAAATCCATCGAAGTGGGCGGCGACGCCGTGTACTTCGGCACCGCCGGAGCCGCCGTCTCAATCTACGAACACCAAACCCGCACCCACCGGCACTCCATGCTCCAAGACATTTACGACATCGCCCGCCTCGTCGACACCTGCGAACACATCCACTTCCACGTACGCACCGTAGTAGCACGCGACATGATCGAAGCCCCCGAACTCGACCTCAACACCGCCTACGCCCTCGCCATGGGCACCACCAAACCCATCGGCACCTCATTCTTTCAACCAGAACACGTTTACGAAGCCGTAGACATGTGGGACGAAATGCTCGGCGGCAAACCCGGCTCCTTTGCCGAACGACCCTTCTGTGTAGCCAACAACACCTTCGTGGTGCCACCCCTGCGCTACGCCGAAGACGCCGCCCACTCCATGGTGGCCCAAGTACGCGCCGGCGTACCCATCAACCTGCTCTCCGCCGGCCAAGCCGGAGCCACCTCACCAGCCGCCCTCGCCGGATCACTCGCCCAAGCCCTCGCCGAATGCCTCGCCGCCCTGACCTGCGTCAACCTGCTCAAACCCGGCCACCCCTGCGTCATGGGGCTCTGGCCCTTCGTCTCCGACCTACGCACCGGCGCCATGACCGGCGGCTCCGGCGAAGAAGCCGTACTCAGCGCAGCAGCCGCCCAAGTAGCCAACTGGTTAGGCCTTCCCTCAGGAACAGCAGCCGGCATGAGCGACTCCAAAATGCCCGACAACCAAGCCGGCCACGAAAAAGGCCTCACCGTCGCCCTGGCCGGTCACGCCGGCGCCAACCTGGTCTACGAATCCGCCGGCATGCTGGCCAGCCTGCTGGCTTGCTCCTACGAAGCAATCGTCATAGACAACGACATGCTCGGGGCCATAAACCGCACCCTGCGCGGCATCGAAATAACCCCCGAGACACTCTCGGCCGAGGTCATCGCCAACGTCGTACACGGGCCTTCACACTTCTTAGGCCAAGACCAAACCCTGTCCATGATGCAAAGCGAATACGTTTACCCCGAAGTGGGCGACCGGGCGAGCTCCAACGACTGGAACGACGCCGGCTCAAAATCCGTCGACGAAACAGCCAGAGAAAAAGTGGCCGAAATACTCAGCAGCCACTACCCCAACCACATCAACCCCCAAGTAGACGCCGCCGTACGCGCCCGCTTCGACATCCGCCTCCCCCAAGAAGCCCTTAACCCCCAAAGCCCATGACCGGGGGACAGGCCCTAGATCACGGACTTTGATGGCCTTCAACACCAGGCGGACGACCCAAGGCCACCATGGACGTCCAAAACGTACGAGTCATCGGGTCAAGAAAAAGCGGCGCTCCAAAACCAACAATCACCGACGGAATCAAAATGGGTTGCCATGAGGGATCCGGCATGGCCAACAAAAACGAAACCACAATGGTCACCAGCAACACGAACCCACTCATCATGGAATTCACGCCCACCGCACCCATCCAATAACCCTGCGAACGAGTAAAAACCAAGCCACAAGTAGGGCACGCCTCACGCATCTTCCACCAATGATGAAACAAACCCCGGCCGCCACACGCTGCACAAGCCACAAACAACCCCCGCAAAACCACCCGAACCGGGCCTACGCCATCCATACCCGTCTCAGCCAAAGTAGACGCCCGCAAAGCCTTCGTTTCATCATTCATCGGCCAAACGATAACGCCCGCCACACCAAAACCTAGACACGTGGGGACAGACCCCACGTGTCTAGGTTTTGGGTTGGTTTTAGTAGCGAACAAGGCCCGGAGGAACGTGACGTGGCAGTATGGGGCATGACCATTGACCCTATGGCTCGGCCAAAAGCAGAGCCCTACCAAGACGGCAGCGGACCCCGCAACGCCATCGTCATCTTGCTCGACAGCCTCAACCGGCGCATGCTGGGCTGCTACGGCGGTAACGAATTCGACACCCCCAACCTTGACCGACTGGCCGCCCGCTCCCTGCGCTTCGACCAGCACCACTCCGCCTCACTGCCCTGCATGCCCGCCCGCCACGACATACTCTGCGGCGCCTGGGACTTCCTCTGGAAACCCTGGGGCTCCATCGAGCTCTGGGAATCCAACATCGCCCACGCCATGAAAATGAAAGGCATCGCCACCGGGATTATCTCCGACCACCCTCATCTCTTTGAAACCGGTGGCGAGAACTACCACACCGACTTCGGCATGTGGGACTACGTACGCGGCCACGAAGGCGACCCCTGGCGACTACGCGACGACCCCAGTTGGGCCGGCACCCCCGCCCTGCCCGCCGCCGAAGGATGGTTCCGCCACGCCTACGACACCAGCCGCACCTGGTTCCGCGACGAAACCGACTACCCCGGACCCCGCACCATGTCCGCCACCGCCGACTGGCTCGACCGCAACGCCGGACACCACGACCGATTCTTCCTCTTCGTCGACGAATTCGACCCCCACGAACCCTTCGACACCCCCGAACCCTGGGCCTACCGCTACCACGACCAACGCGACGAAGACCTCCTCATATGGCCGCCCTACATGAAAGACGCCATCAAAAAAGGAATCCTCACCGAAAAACAAGCTGCCCAACTACGCGCCAACTACGGGGCCAAACTCTCCATGATCGACCACTGGTTCGGCAAAATCCTCGACGCCATGGACCGCAACAACCTTTGGGAAGACACCGCCATCTTCCTGGTCACCGACCACGGCCACTACCTCGGCGAACGCGACGAAACCTTTGGCAAACCCCTGTCACCCATCTACAACCTGCTGGGGCACATCCCCATGCTCATCCACTGGCCCGGAGTCGAACCCGGCCACCGCACCGCCCTCACCACCAGCGTCGACATACACGCCACCCTTGCGGAAATGTTCAACCTCAACATTGAGCACCGCACCCACGGCGTCTCACTACGCCAAGTAATCGAAGGAACCCAAAACCAAGCCCGCGACTGGATGCTCCAAGGATATTTCGGCCTCGAAGTCAACCTCATTGACCACCACGGCAAATACCTACGGGGCGCCGAAGGCGACACCGGCGACATCAGCATTTGGTCCAACCGGTGGTCCACCATGCCGATAGCCATCCTGCCCAACGCCGGCCTCCCCCGGCCTGACGATCGAGCCTGGCTCGACAAAATGCCGGGCAGCGACATCCCCGTAATACGCCAACCCCTCACCGGAGCCGAAATAGCCGGCGGAGCCATACTGCTCTCCGGGCGCGGCGCCGGCACCACCTCGGAGCTCTACGACACCCAGGACGAACAAGAAACCGAAAACCTCATCGATACCCCCCGAGCCGACCACTACCAAGAACTCCTCCGCCACGCCCTCACCGAAGTAGAAGCCCCCGCCGAACAACTCGCCCGCCTCGGCCTCTAGAACCTAGACCTGTGGGGACTGTCCCCATGTAACGGACTTTTTGGGATAATTGGGGTTAGCCGGCTACTACGAGGCGGCCGATGCTGCTTTGTGGGTTGATAACCGTGACGAGATCGATCCAAGGAACAACCACTGCAGGAGTACCCGCCACGCCAGCCGCCACCTGATACTGATCAAAAATTACTAAAAGCCCCGGGCGAGTCACCAACAAATTAGCGAAATTCTCCGCCACCGGCATCAAACCCTCATCCCACACCATCTCCGCCCCGAGATCCTCCACCAACAACTCGTGCGAACGCTCCGCCACCACCTCTAACCAATTGTCCGCCGGGCCCCCGGTAAACAACTCCACAACCGGTAGCACCCGGCCATCAGACAAATCAACCATCACCGACTCCGCCCACGCCTGCTGGCTCGCCGCCCCACCCCAAGAAATCGTTCCCTTAAACAACACACTCAACAAAAAATCGTTATCAAACACCACCTCACCATCACCCAACAACCGGCTCGGCTCACTCAACGCATCCTCACCACCCATCAACTCCGCCAACTCCCCAGCAAAACCCAAATACACCCGGTCAGCCACCGCCTGCAAGGCCCCATTAATGGCAAAATCAGCGGCCGTTTCTGTCACCTGCGGATACGACAACTCATAAGAACCCGCCGCCGCCACCTCACCAGACAAAACACCCACCTCAACCTTGGTAGAGCCCCCCACCCCCACCGACCAATCCATCTCCCCCTTCAGACCCTCCTCAATAGTGACCTCCGGAACATTCGGCTTCGTACTCGCCGGAACAACACCAGCCGCCCCAGCCTGCACCCCCGCCCCTCCCTGATCAACCACCAAAACATCCAACGTGTCCGACGGAACACCCCCCTGCAAAACTCTCCCGTCATAACCCGCACAAGACGAAACAACCGACAAGGCCAGCAAAGCCACACCAAACGACCGAACCCTCGGAAAAAATAAGACCTTCACCCGGCCAGCGTACCTACCAAGAGCACCCCACAAAGCGCGGCAACCCAACACAACACCAAACGAGGACTACCATCAAGCCATGGCCAAAATTTCAAGGCGCAACAAACGCAAAAAAACCACCGCACCCTCCACCGTGCAACCCACCGACAGCGCCCCCATCGCCGACCAAATACTGCTCGACCTCGCCAACGGGCTCCGCAACCTCGACGAACGCCTCAGCGACCTCGAACACAAATTCAACGCCCTAGGCACCGAAGCCGGCGAAAACGACGAAGAAACCCTCATGGACCTCCGCCTCCAAGGCGCACGACTCTCCGCCGAACTCACCCGAGTCACCGTAGAACTCCGCGGACAAATCGCCGAACTCGCTCACCAATTCGAACCCATCACCCCACCCACACCGCAACTCGAAAACGACGAAAGCTTCGCCGACCTCACCGCCGACTCACCAGTACGCGCCGACGAACCCTCACCCACCGGCCGACGGCTCAGCGGCTGGCAACCCGCCGACTAGCCAGCAGACGCCGCCAACGCCGCCACCAGCGACTGAATACGGTCCTGCAAACGGCCAAACTCCAACCAATCCGCAGGATCCTGCGCCAAAGCCGCAGCAGACTCACGCTGCAACTGCTCGATCTCCGCCACCAGCGTCACCACATCCTCAGGAATACCTTCAACCGGAGCCGCCGGCTCATCCGGATCAACCGGCTCAACCGGCTCATCTGGATCAACTGGCTCTTCAACCGTCGGCCCACCAGCAACAATGCCATCAGGGAACAACGCCGCCAAACTATGGCCCGTCAACTCCTCCAAAGCCTCCTGAAGACTGTCGGCCATAACCACCCGCTCGCCAGCCACCACAATGACCCGCTCCAACTCCGGAACCGTGGAATCCCCATCAGCTTGCACATACAACGGGCGCACATACAAAATCGAATTCTCAATAGGCACCAACAACAACTCGCCAAACAACACATCCGAGCCCCGCTGGCTCAACAACGTCTGCAAACTGGCCACCGCTTCATCATTACGAATACGTTCCTCAGCCAAAGCCGGGCCATCAAAGTTCGAAGTAGGCGGACGATAAACCACCAACTCACCCGCATGCTCTCCATCGCTACGCCCCACCACGTAAGCGGCCAGCTCCTTACGCGCATCCTCATCATCAAGCGGCACATAAGCCCGCAAAATTACAAACTCCGCTTCCTCAGCATCCGGCAAATTCACCATGGTCCGGTAAGGAGCCATACGCACATCACGCGTCCCCACCCGAGTCCCCTGCGCATCAACCAACACTAAATCTCCGGCACCCTCACCACTGCGGCCTGGGTCCTGCGACACCGCCCACTCAGAAGCCCGCTGATAAAAGTTCTCCGTGTCATCCACGTGATACGAACCCCACAACTCCGACTGCACCCGAAACAAATCCTCGGCATAACGCATGTGCGCCACCAACTCTTCAGGCATCTCCGAAACCGGCGTAAACAAATTACTAAACGCCGACTGGTAAGCAGCAATAATCGGGTCCTCATCATCAACTACGTAAAAAGTCACCGTGCCATCAAAAGCATCCACCACGGCACGCACCGAATTACGCACATAATTGAAATCGCTGCGCAAACCACTCTCAGAACTCAAATCAGACACCGGCGCACGCTGCGAATACGGGTAACGATTCGTCGTCGTATAACCATCGACCACGTACACCAAACGGCCATCAATCATCACCGGATAAGGGTCCGCATCAAATTCCAAAAACGGAGCCAACTTCTTGACCCGGTCCTGCACATCACGAACATAAATAATCCGAGAATCATCAGTAACAAAGTTAGAAATCAACGGCTCCAACTCAGTAAACCGCAAAGCAAAAGCCGCCTTACGCAACAGCGACCCCATCGGCACCCCAGCTTGACCACCGATATCGGCGTAACGCACCGACTGGGTTTCTTGATTCTCATCAGTGAAATCCACCTCGTCACGGCTGGCCCCCACCACGGCATAACCACCCAAACCCTCGCCGATATAAATCTGCGGACGATCCAACGTGACCTCCATTGACTCATCAATAGAAACCGGCAAATCACCAATCACAAAATCCGGGTCACCAGAACCCCGCACCCGACTCACCGGCGCCATCGCCACCCCGTAGCCATGCGTAAAAGCCACATGCTGGCTCTCCCACGAACGCGTCTCATTTAGATCCAACTCACGAGCACCCAACAACACCTGGGTCATCTCGCCATCAATGAGATAACGATCGGTATCCAAAACGTCAGCAAAACGATAAAACTCACGCTCACCCTGCAACCGGTCAAACGTACCCTGCACCACCACCGGGTCCATCACCCGAATATTGCGCACCGTGGTCGGGTTCTGCAACAAATCCACCGCGGTGATCTCATTATCGAAATCCTCAATCTGCAATTCCACCAAGCCATCCAAACCAAAAGCCGTCCGGGTCGCCGCAATATTGCGGGCAATATAAACCGACTCCTTCTCTGACTCCGCAGGCTCCACCCTCAAATTCTGGATAACCGCCGGATAAATACTGCCCATCACCAAAGCCACCAAAGCCCACAAACCCACCGCCAAAGTAGGCAACACCCAGCCCCGGCGCCGCACATTAACCGCCAACAACAACACGGCAAACAACGAAATCAGAATCAACAAATTCATGGCCGGCAACTGCGCCTTGACATCGGTGTAGCTGGCCCCATCAACCGCACCCCGGGTAGAAGTCGTCAACTCAAAACGAGCCAACCAGTAACCCGCCGCCTTCACCAACGCCAAAAGAGCCAACAAAGCCGACAAATGCATCTTCACCTTGGGCTGCACCCGTTCGCCAAAAGTCTGAAAACGAATACCCCCATTGAGATAGTGGGCCACCGAAACAACCAACAAAATCACAAACAAACTAGAAAACAACCAACCAACCACAAAACTCAAAAACGGCAACTGGAAAATAAAGAACCCAATATCTCGACCAAACTGAGCATCAACCAAACCAAAATCGCCGCCATTAGTAAACAACAACCACTCTTGCCAACGGTTACCAACCCCCGCACCAGCCATCAACGCCAACACAAACGAAGCCACCAACCGCAACTTTCCGGCTCGAGAACCAATCAACAAATGCCACTGGCTTACTAAATCTTCCTCAGGTCCAGGCGGACGCACCGCCGGAGCCATCCGCTCCGCCACCGTCAAGTTGCCGTACACCAACACAAAAAATAGTGCCGTAAACAACACCACCAACACCACTTGAGCACCCAACACCGACGTAAACACATCGTCGTGACCCAACTGGTCAAACCACAAGAAGTCCGTGTAAAAACCGGCGATCCCCCGCAAGGCCATCAAACCAAAAATACCGACTACCGACACCACGGCCATAACGGTACGAAAACGGCGCGGCGACCCGCCACCACGGCCCGGAACCGGACGCGGACCCCGAGGCGGAACACCCCCCGACGAAGAACCAGAAGATTGCGGACGAGGGCTACTTTCAGGGCGCATAAAGCGAGCCTACCGCTGCCCCCCACAAGCCCGCCCTTAAAGACAAAACAAGCAAACTAAGGCAGCGACAATTCCAAAGCATTACCACCCAACGCAGCCAAAGCAACCAACGCCTCATCCAACGTCGCCACCCCCACCACATTCAAATCGCCCGCCTGACGCTGCGCCGCCGCCAACTCGCTCATCGGAACCAAAAACAAATCCACCCCCGCCTTACGAGCAGCCACCGTCTTTTGCTCAATACCCCCAATAGGGCCCACCGCCCCCGACAACGAAATAGTGCCCGTAGTAGCCACCTGAAAACCACCAGTCAATTCCCCCGGCGTTACTAAATCCAGAACCGACAGCGTCAACGCCAAACCCGCCGAATTACCCCCCACAGAACCCGTATCAACATGCGCATTAAACGGCATACCCGGAGCATCCTCCGTACGAGTCTGCGGCTGAATACCCAAAAACGCCACCGACGGGTCATCCTCTCGAGCCCCCATCACCACCGAAACCTCCCGAGGAAACGAGCCATCCACCGCCTCCACCGCAAAAACCAACGTCTCACCAGGCGCATAACGACGAATCTCCACCACCAATTCTTCAGTGGTATCCACCACCACCCCATTAATAGACCGAATCACATCATCAGTAGTCAACAAACCCTCCGCCGGACCCTCCACCGAAGCCATACCCACCCCAGTCGCCACAAACGGTTCAAAACCCAAATGCAGCAAAGCCACCGCCACCGCAGTGGACTTCGAAACCCTCATCAAAGCCAAATTAAAAGCCCGCACCTCGCCACGATCACGATCCCCCATCACCAAATCTTCATCCAGCAACAACACCGAATCATCCCACTTAGCCCACAAATACTCCCACCCATTCACCGAAGAATCTTGACTCACCGTAGTAAACAAAACCTCGCCCACCGGATCAAAAGTATCCACCCCAGTAACCACAATGCGCTCCGCCAACGGGTTCACCGAACCAGGAGAAAACACATAATAAGGCAACCGCACAAAGGTCATAACCAACACCAAAACAACACCCAGCAAAAACAAAACCGCCAGCCAACGCCGCTCACCAGACAAACGACGCAAACTCATTGACCCCCCTGCGACCGGGGCAGGCTCATCGCCAACTAGCATCTCAGGTGCCGTGACCACTTCACTAATACTTTCCTCTTCCCTCACCACGTTCATGCCCTCCGCGGCCCTCTTGGCTGGCGCGCTGCTGCTGTTCTCCGCCCGCATCACACCGGGACCCCCCCAGCCTGCCACGCTGACCAACAATACGGCATGCACCCCGCAAAAACTCGCACAAAACCTTTGGAAAACCGACCACGCCATACGCCGCACCTGGCTACCCCCCAGCGGCGACACCGAACGAGCCATCGACCGCAAATGGAACCTGGCCGCCCTCGGCGGAATCTGGTTTCAGCCCCCACGAAAAGTACTCACCGGCCGCCGAGCCCGCATCCGCTGGTGGCACCGCCTACGCTCCCTCGCCGGCCTCGTGGTACTCATCGCAGTCGGCGGAGCATTCATCGCCACCGCCTTCGGGGCACTCTTTTTTGCCGGCACCTTCCTACTTGAACAAGCCATCGGCTAACCCATGGTCGGACGCTACGAACACCCCACCGAACCCCCCGACCCAGCCACCGCCCAACGGCGACGTCAAGCCATCCTGGCCGGACACCAAGCCCCAAACACCAGCGCCGACACCGCCCGCACCCTCCTGGCCGACCCCCAAGCCCCGGTACGAGCCGCCGCCCTCAACGCCCTCCACCGACTCAACCAACTCACCGGACCCCAACTCACCACCGGCCTCAACGACCCCGCAGCAGCCGTACAACAACAAGCCCTCAACGTGGCCACCCAACAACCCCCCACCAAAGAACTCGCCCAAGAAGTCGCCCAACTCCTCGACCACCACGACCCCGACGTAATAGAAACCACCTGCTGGGCCCTAGGAGAAATCCTTCCCGAACTCAACCAACCAGAACTCAGCGAACAACACGCCACCCGACTCGCCGACCTTGGACAAAACCACGACGACCCCCTCTGTCGAGAAGCAGCCATCGCCGCCCTCGGCGCCCTCGGCCACCCCAACAGCCTCCAAGCCATCTTGGCCGCCCTGGACGACAAACCCCCCATACGACGCCGCGCCACCCTGGCCTTAGCCCCCTACCAAGGGCCCCAAGTAGACGCCGCCCTAAAACGCATGCTCACCGACCGTGACCCACAAACCCGACAAGCCGCCGAAGACCTCACCAGCTCGCCGCTTAGCGACCCACCTGACGAGGACGAGACTCCATAAACATGACCCGCATCGCAGTGAAATCCTCAATGCACTTACCCGCACCCATCACCACACACTCCAACGGTTCGCCAACAATATTTACCGGCACCCCTGTTTCTTCCGCCAAGCGCACATCAAAACCCCGCAACAACCCTCCGCCACCCACCAAATGAATACCCTCATTCATCAAATCCTGGCCCAACTCCGGCGGAGCCTGCGTTAAACACGTCACCGCCGACTCAATCATGGCCGCCACCGGTTCTTTAATCGCCCGACGAATCTCCGTGGCCGTCAAAATAACTTTCTTGGGTAACCCCGTCATCATCTCTTGACCAGCCACCTCGGCCCGCAACTCCTCAGCCACCGGAGCCGCCGACCCAATTTGGATCTTGATTTCCTCCGCCGTGTGCTCCCCAATAGCCATACCGTGTTCGTTTTTTACATACTCCATAATCGCCGCATCAATATCAAACGAACCAATCCGCACCGCCTCTAAAGCCACCACCCCACCCAAAGACAACATGGCCGACTCCGAAGTGCCACCTCCCACATCAACCACCATGTTCCCCATAGCCTCACTAATCGGCAAGTTGGCACCAATAGCCGCCGCCAACGGTTGCTCAATCAACTGCGCATCGGTAGCCCCCGCCCGACGCGCCGCCTCAGTAACCGCCCGACGCTCCACCGCAGTAATCGCCGACGGCACACAAATAAGCACCTTGGGGCGATTAAACCGGCTCACCCCCACCCGCTCAAACAACACCCGCACCATGCGCTGAGTAATATCAAAATCTTTAATCGCCCCCTTACGCAACGGGCGCTCCGCCACCACATGCGCCGGCGTACGACCAATCATCCGCCACGCCTCATTACCCATAGCCAACACTTCACCCGAACGCTTATTCAAAGCAATAACCGAAGGCTCCGCAAAAACCAGGCCCTCTCCCCGGGCATAAACCAACGTGTTGGCCGTACCTAAATCAATCGCTAAATCCCGAGCCATTAGAACCGTCGCTCCGGATCAACATTTTTATCTGACACCACCCGATTAGGTTGCGTAGCCGGACCCGACCGACTCGTCCCCACCCCCGGCTTATGTAAACCACGCAACGTATTGCGAAACTCGTTTGGATCATGCAACACCTTGCGAGGACGGCTAAACAACCACAACAACAACGACCCAGTCACCGCCAAACCCCCCGCACCCGCCAAAAACATTACCGACGAATTCATGCCCGACTCGACTCAACCACGTGCTGCGCATCGGTACCCCAATGCTGGCCACCGGCCCACGTTTCTTGCTTCCAAATAGGCACCGAAGCCTTTAACGCATCAATACAAAAACGACCCGCATCAAAAGCTTCCGGACGATGAGGCGAAGAAACCACCACCAACACCGCCGCCTCACCAATAGCCAACGGACCCACCCGATGCAACAAAGCCACCTGGCGCACCGCAGGCCAACGCAAACGAGCATCCTCAGCCACCTGCAACAAACGAGGAACCGCTTGCTCCTCATAAGCCTCGTATTCCAAAGCAGTCACCGCATCACGACCCGGAGCATGATCACGGGCATTACCGCTAAACAAGACCACCGCCCCACAATCCGGCTTATTAGCCCACGCCAACACCTCAACCACCGGCAAATCCGCAGCCGACAAACCACACCAAGTATCCCCCACCGGAGGAGTCAACAGGGCCAAGCCCGGTGCAATGTCAGACATAACGAACATCGTACGACCCGGCCAGCAGCAACGCTCAACTTTTTCGCCAACGCCCCACCAAACGACCCAAAATCACCAACCCCAACAACACCGCACCCCCGGCCACCGCCAAAGACAACTGCTGACGACGCTTCGCATCCAGACGATCCGTGGCCCGCGGCTCATAACCCACCACATACGCCTCCTCGTTACTATGCGAAGGCACCCACCCCAACGCTCGCAAACGATCATTAGCCACCACCCACGGAAACACCGTGTACGGCACCACAGAAGGCGGCGCATCGGTAAAACCCAACTGCCACCGCACCTCCGCCACCCACGAAGCCACCGGCGCCGGCAAACGCAACCGCGGCGCCGGGCCCCCCAACTCCGCCATCATCGGCGCAGAAATCCAACCATCGGGCGCCACATTAACCGGGCCATCAAAACGCTCCGCCACCACACACACCACCGCCTCAGCCAAATCATCGGCATGCACAAACTGACCCAACGGGTCGCCCTCTTGCGCACGAATAGCCGCCGCCGAAGCCAAAATACGCGCCAAACCCCCCGGGCGTTCCTCAGCCACCGTCACCGCAGGACGCAACAAACTCGCCGAACGCCCCGCCGCCTTACCGGCCCAAGCCGTCGCCAAACCCTCCAAAGACGCTCGATGCTCAGCAAAACGGAACCCCCGACAAGGCTGCACCTCCGCCTCCTCGGTCAACGGCACCGGGTTATCAGCCCAAGCCCCATAAACCATGGCCGACGAACGCACCACCACATGAGCCACCCCAGTATCAGCCGCCGCCGCCAACAAACGCTCCGCCACCGTCAACATGTCGTGACCCGGGTCGCCATGCACATCTTGAGCCCGCACCCCCGAAGCCAAATGCACCACCACATCAGCCCCCTTTAACAACAACCGCAAATCAGCCACCGCCAAATCCACGGTCAACAACGACACCTCAGCATGAGCCGAAATCCCCGAACGACGATCCAAACCCACCACAGAAAAACCCTCATCAGCCAGACGCGTACAGACCTGACGACCCACCGCACCAGTAGAACCGGTGACCACCACGCGAGGCTTCTGACTGTTCACCACCCTACGATGCCCTTGTGAACAGCAATCAACTACCCGAAGACCCATTTGATGATGAATCAAAAGACCCGTTCGCCCAACTCAACCACCTTTTCGAAACCCTCGACCAGCAAGGAACAGGCGGCTTTGACCAACTCTCCAACCTTGACCCCACCGCCCAAGCCCGCGAAATAGCTCGCTCCATAGCCGCCGAAGGGCAACCCGAAGCCAACGTAGACCCCGTAATGCGCATGGAATACGAACAACTCGCTCGAGTCGCTCAACTCCAAGTAGAAAACCACACCGGCCTACTCATCAACCGCGGACAACCCTTAGTCATCGAACCCCTCACCCGAGGCGCCTGGGCCGAACGCAGCATCACCGCCCTCGAACCACTGCTCACCAAAATGACCAGCGCCCTCAACCAAGACCTCCCCGAAAATTTCACCCTGGACCTCCCCGAAGAAATCGCCGCCCAACTCCCCCCCGAACTCCGCCAATCACTCGGCAAAATGTTCTCCACCTTTGCCCCCATGATGACCAGCATCACTACCGGCACCATGGTGGGTCGCCTCGCCCAACGCAGCCTAGGCAGCTACGACCTACCCATCCCCCGAGCCGACGACCACCTACTGCTCGTTGCCCCAAATATTGAAGAATTCGGCAACGACTGGAGCCTGCGCAGCGAAGACCTCCGCCTCTGGGTATGCCTCCACGAAACCCTGCACCACGCATTATTCGGCATCCCCCACGTACGCAAAGCCATCAGCGACCTCCTCAGCCGCCACGCCGCCGGTTTTCAAAACGACCCCGACACCCTGCAACGCACCCTCGAAGAAAGCGGCATCGACCTCCAAGGCGACCCCGAAAACCCCCCCGACTTTTCACAAATGCTCGACCCCGAAACCATTTTGGGAGCCGCCCAATCCCCCGACCAAAAAGCCCTCCTGCCCTACCTCGAAGCACAAGTAGCGGCCATCATCGGTTACGTCGACCACCTCATGGACGAAATAGGCACCGGGCTCATCGCCAACTACCCCATGATCACCGAAGCCTTACGACGACGCCGAGTAGAAACCCACGAAGCCGATCGATTTGTCGAAAAAATATTAGGCCTCAACCTGACCCAAGACCAAGTAGACCGCGGCGCCTCCTTTGTCGAAGGGATCATCCAATGGGGAAGCCACAACGAGCTCAACCGTTTATGGGAAGAAGCCCGCTTTTTACCCACCCCAAACGAAATAGACAACCCACGCCTCTGGCTAGCTCGCATCTCGCTACCCGAAGACCCCACAAAAAACTAACTAGTTTTTCGGAGCATCCTCTTGGCGATCCCACAACGGCAACTGCCCATCAGCACGATCCGACGTCACCGGAGTAGGCCGTACCCGCACCCCGCGAAGAGAAAGTAAATACCACAACAACGACACCGCAGCCAACGAAGCCACCCCGCCAAAACCCACATAAACCGGGAACGGCAACACCGTCGCCAACAAAGCCCCCACCGCCCAACTCATTTGAAAACGAGCCTCGTAACGGGCAAAAAATCGCCCATAGTTTGCATCGGGAGCATCACGCTGCACCAACGAATCAAAAGCCAACTTCGCACTGCTCGCCGAAACCGCAGTCACCCCCGACGCCAACACCGCACCCCACACATTGCGCAAAAATGAGGCACCCAACAACCCTAAAAAAGTGAGCAGCAAGAAACGCAAAATAATGTGCTCCTCCACCACTCGCCTCCGCAACAACGGCACCGTCTTTGCCCCCAACAACACCCCCAACCCAGCCGCCAACATGACCAAACCAAAATGCCACGGCGGCGCCCCAGGCGTACCAAAAACATTTTGACCCCGCACAAAACCGGTCGCCGCACCCGCCGCACGACCCAACCCCTCCAACGGCAAACCCTCCTCACCGCCCCGCAAAGCAAAAGCCAACAAAAAAGTAACAAAACCCACCGCAGCCCGCAAAAAAGTCATAGAACGCGCCGTCAACACAATGCTTCTGGCCGTTAACTCAAGGCGCTCCTTCGTCGGCCTGCCTTCTGGCGCCACCTTAGGAACCTGCAAGAAATAAAGCGCCGCCAAAGCAAAACCCCCCACCGCCGCCCAAGCCGGCCAGTTCGCTCCCCCCAACAAAGCCAAACCCCCAATGCCCGCCCCCACCATGGAACTCAACGCACTAGCCAAACTCATCTTGGCATTGGCATGCACCAAAGCAACTTCTGATCGCACCAAATTCGGCACCAACGCACTTTTGGCCACCGAATAACTTTTTTGCAAAATAAGAAAACCAAAAGCCTCAGGGAACAACAATAACCCCGTCAAATGCCGGGTCATTAACCACGCCAATACCGCACGACCCACCACAGTAAAAAGAATCATGGCCCGACGGCCACCACGAGCCCGATCAATCAACGGGCCAATAAACGGCGTCACCACAGCAAACGGAGCAATGGTCAACACCAGATACAAAGCCACCCGCCAACGCGCCGCACTCGGGTCAATCGAGAAAAATACCGAACCGGCTAAAGCCACGGCAATCATGGCATCGGCCATAGCCGCTACCGCATGAGCCCGCGCCATCCGAGTAAACGGCGTCAACCACGGCTTCGGATTAACTGCAGCAGAAGAAGGACTGGTCACAGCAACAGGCTACGGGGTGGCCACAAAACGCTCACCACCAACGCAACAAAATTACCGCCACCAACACCTGCGCTAAAGCCCCGCCGGCCCATGCCAACCCTCCACCGGCAAATCC
>Ga0209041_1000623_pt1 | contig 24469 bp, 18 predicted proteins | sample SaaInlV_100m_DNA_4_FD_184647 | JGI IMG/M metagenome (GOLD analysis project Ga0209041, IMG submission 184647) | Marine microbial communities from expanding oxygen minimum zones in the Saanich Inlet - SI037_S2LV_100m_DNA (SPAdes) (version 2) | ecosystem: Environmental > Aquatic > Marine >... | reverse complement strand
CCGGCCGCCTGTAAGACATTAGATCATTAGCCAATCAGACATTGACCATCCTCTACCGAAAAACTACCCCACGGACTTCTTTTCGCAAAAAAACAATCAAGGTACTTTTGAAATCCGGGTTAAATGCGGTTTAAACTTCCTATTCTCAAAGCGCTGTTATAAATCCTATCCTCGGCAATGGTGTAAGATTGACTGAAGATCAAGAGCGCCTGATGCGAATTAACGTTACTCGATCATATAAGGATACCGGACGTATCGGAGAGTCAACGCATTCGTCCTAGAGAGTTGTATTATGGGTAAGCTGAGTGCAACCGGTGGGCTGGTGCTTGTCCTGACCTTCGCCGTTGCCATTGATATTGCGATACGTCTAGGTTTTTTTGAATCAGCCTCAGACAGCGTTGTTGATGGTGCGCATATTATCTCCACGGAGCCTGGTGATAGTGTTGACCTAGAGTTGAGAACTTTAGATTCCTCTCGCCTTGATGAGCGTTCTATTGACAGTGGTAGGGTCAGGTTCAATCACATTGGTATCATCGTGACAGATCTTGATCGTTCTATTGAATTTTATAAAAACCAATTTGGATTCGATCTGCTCAGCAGGCAGCGCTCGAAAGGTAGCTCATGGGAGCTCGCATTTCTCGCCGCGGGAGATGGCGAGCCAGTTCTTGAGTTGCAACAGTACATAAGGGGTGATGGTAAAGCCCCGACTGGGTTCTCTCATGTGGGTGTCTTTGTCTGTGATGTGAATTCATTCTATGACACCTCACCGGTCCCCGGGGGTGCCTGGCAAGGAGATGTTTTTGAAACAAAGATCGCCCAGATGCGATTTATGACCGATCCGGATGGATACCGGGTGGAAGTAATGGGATATCTGAAAGGCGAAGGGACCGATCTTGAGTTAGCGGTAGATTCGGCTGAGCATTGTGGGGAGCGTTTGTTCTTTCACAAAGTTGATGACTGACTTCTTATATAGCTTATATTTTCTCTTTCGCCATAGTCAGTACTAGATCTTCAATCATGTCTTCCTGGCCCCAATCGTGCCGCGATTACCTGGCTTAACAAGAATATCTCTTGCAGGGACGCGATAGGCTTTTTCCGCCCGTTGGGTGAAAAGCAGAAATGAACAATAGACACCCGCGTCCCCCCAGGGTTAAGGCATCGCGATCAATGCGAATGGATTGCTCCATAACGGGCACTACGCGATCTTCTGTGACACCTATTATTTTGCAGAGGTTGATACAGTGACCGGCTTGCATGCGATCAAGAACCGCTACGAGCACCTCACGCGGCGTATTACCTGCACCAGCACCCACGCCGGCTGCGGAGACATCGATTCGGTTAGCTCCAGCATCCAATGCTGCCAGTGAATTTGCGATACCCACTGCCCACTGCCTAGATTATGGTGTTCGTGAAAGCCAACCTCGGTGGAGGGGTTCAGCCCTTCTCGCAGTAAGCTGTTTTTCGGTGCCAATATTCCCGGGACCAATAATCGCTGCTCTTAATTTTTTGCTCATTATTGGCTTCTTTTCTTAAAGGGTACGAACTGGGTGCCGCCATAGGTTTGTTCAGTAGGTAGAATCTCCATCTGACTAACATTGACCCGCCAGGGTGCGCTCACGCAGTACACAATTGCATCAGCAATATCGTCGGCGATCAGGTCTTCGCAATTGGTTTCTACAGTTTGTCTTAGTTTCTCATCATCATCGATTGCAACATTATAGAACTCGGAAATTACTCGACCGGGATTAATCTCTGTCACTCGCACACCGGTGCCTTGTAGTTCCATTCGCAGATCACGACTTAGCTTGTGAATTGCACCTTTAGTTGCGCCATAGAGCGCTGCTGCAAGGGGATATAGGGCGACGACAGAACTCATATTCACTATATGCCCGCGCCCTCGTTCTATCATGCCCGGGAGTACAGACTTTATCATCACAATGGCCGATGTAACGTTGGTATCGACCGTCATCTCAATGTCTTCGATTTCGGCCTCCCACATAGAGCCTAAAGCTCGCCCTAGTCCTGCGTTGTTGATAAGGATATCAATCGCATACGATTCCCCGAACTTAACTACTCCTTGTCTATCGCGAACGTCCAGCTGAACCGGGATACATCCAGTTTCATCAGCCAATTTTTCCAGTCGATCTATGCGTCGTGCAGCGGCGAAGACTTTAATGCCTTGCGCACGAAGTGCACGGGCAGTGGCTTCGCCAATCCCACTAGAAGCGCCAGTCACAAGTGCCGTTGTTCCCTCTTCAAATGTCATAGTGTCTCTCTCGCCCCAAAATCCATTAAGCGGCCTTGTAGTTCTTAAGTTTAGACATCTTTCCCACACCTGAATTGAAGCTATTGGTGGGATCGAGCGATTGATAAAAGTTAGCTAGGTCTGGTTCAGCTTCATATAAGTGGCCAACGTTGTGTTCGGCTGGATATTTAGCACCGTGTTCATCGAGGATCGCTAGGATGCGTGCTTTTAATGGCTCTATTTCAACGCCTTCTTTCACTACGAAATCCCAGTGTATGACCTGACAAAAAAAGTGGCCCAAAGAATATGGCGCGGCTAATTGATCCAATACGTCCGGCGGCAATAAGCAGTGCCAGTCATCGCAATTACGCGGTAACGCGATGTCGAAGGGCATCAATCCGCCACATTCTTCATCGTGCATAATTGCATAGCGCCCAGAGGCACCACCTGCAACGAAGCGATGTATTTGGGCTGCCAAACCTTCAGAGTCTGTACATTCAAAGTAGTCACCGTTGTCTTTTTTACCACTCTCTGATGTCTCGTCAGCACCAAGCTCTTCAGACAGTAGCGCTCGTGTACTTTCGATAACTTCGTCATTTGCTACGATCATTAAGTGATGTTCATAGCGATTACGATATTCTCGCATTCGTTTTGGTAGATGGTCCGGCCATATTCTGGCAAGCCTCTGGAGTGTGCGATCAGAGAAACTCTTGGGTATAAATGACAATTTGTTCATTGTCCCATCCACCCAGGACTTGATCGCGAACAATTTAGGCAAGAATGCGCTCCCTAAGTACTTAATAAAGAGAAAAGAGTCCTTACAGTATTTGTCTGCACCGTCGAAGTAGCTTCGATGCATGTATTCACCCATTTCTGGTAACTCATCAAATTCCGTGAGGATTCGCTTTCGCAAGTGTGAAAGTTGTGAGGGCTTATTCGTGCCAATATAAAAGACTTTCTCAGTCGTCGGCTTGTTAAACGTGTCTACAATAACGGCAAACACGGCGAGCTTACCTGCGCAACCACTCGACTCATGTAAGCGTCTTTTGTCAGCGTTAAACCGTGCAGGAGTAGACTTATCGATTTCTCTCACTCTTCGCTGATACTCATTGTCTGAAGCTACACCCGGTGAAGGATCAGTCTGGTTGGCTTCAAAATTCCCATCTTGGAGATTAGTCAAAATATCTTCCGGAGAGTCACCGAGATTAATATTCAGGTGATTAACCAAGCTCAGTTCACCCTCAGAATCTAATTGAGCGAACAGCGACAGTTCAGTGTAAGCCGGACCTCGGTTTACAAGATTGCCTCCGGAGTTATTACAGATGCCACCAACCACCGAAGCACCAATACAAGAAGATCCAATGACTGAATGGGGGCCTCTACCAATCGGCCGTAAGATGTCTTCCAGTCGGTAAAGACTGGAACCTGCCCAAGCCAGGACCTGTGCGCCCCCGTTAAGCAATGTTAGCTTGTCTAACTTGATATTACTGATAATGACGACGTCACGATCGTAGTCGTTTCCATCCGGAGTTGACCCGCCGGTCAATCCTGTATTTGCTGCCTGGCAAATGACAATTTTGTTGAATTCAGTGCAGACCTTTAGTGCCTGCCAGAACTCCAATAGGCTCGCTGGCTGTACTACTGCACAAGCATCACCGCCGCCAACTTTGATTCCAGAGCGGTACCTGAGCGTGGCTTGTGGACTAGTTAGTACCCGTCCCCGTGGCGTGGCTGAACGAAGTGCTTCAATAAAAAGTTGAGATGAATTGGTCATGGCGAGTATGCGGTATCCCTGGGCTGCTATTCTTCGACAAGTCGATTCTTGTGCGGGACCTTGATTGTAAGCATTATACTTTGGTTAATGTGCGTGATGCGATGTTTATCGGCGGGAACAGGAAGAATTAGTTATGGCCGGATCGGTGCTTATCTTCCATATTTGAAAATTCGGCTAGGCACAGTTCCAGCGAAACTTGGTTTGAGTAGTTGAGTAGTTGAGTAGATCTTTATCAGTCCGTTTTCCTAACGAGTACTGTGTTGTGGGCATAGAACCACATGGGAGGTCCCGCCATCATAGGGGTCTTAAGGGTGACAACTACCACCCATTAAACGTGCAACAGCTTGCCAACCCTAAAACATTCGCGGATAAACAGCCAAATCAACTTTGCGCGGAACAAAAATCTTTTCAGTGATCAACCCGGCCGCCTGTAAGACATTAGATCATTAGCCAATCAGACATTGACCATCCTCTACCGAAAAACTACCCCACGGACTTCTTTTCGCAAAAAAACAATCAAGGTATTTTTGAAATCCGGGTTAAAGGCGGTTTAAACTTCCTATCCTCTTGGAGCAGCGTGAGTCGTGGGTTTGGACGTTTTAAAACACCCACTCTGGTCAATCGCAACATCGTCCTCTGGGATGTTTTTAGACGGCGTTGCGTTTAGAATTGGTCGGAACCAGCCATGGGCACTGCGTGTCGAACCGGGAACTCGTTCTCTAGGCTGAACAAGGCGGACACGACCGTGCTGCATCTCGACGAAACGACCCGCCTCGGCGTGACCGGTATCCTGTATACCGTGACCGATGTAGATGGCGGAAGGACTGAGGAACAGGAGCGCTTCCTCTAGGCACTTGCCCGGCACGTAATGCGGGTCCTGCCGCGTGAGGCTCCGATCGTGACGGCTGCCGAGGCTGCACAGGTCGTCTCCGACAAGCCGCGGCTGTGCAAGGGCATCGGTGAACTCCTGGTCACCCTCGAACTGATGCGACACCCGGCAAGCGCGGCGCTGATCCAGCGAGTCGAGGAGTACCTTGCGGCACTCGGGATCGACGAAGGTTTCCAGCAACTCGCGGCGGACTATCTCGTGAACGATCGTAAGCACATCGAACGGGATTGGGAGCGAATTCGCCAGCCCGACCTCGAAGAGAGCTTCATCGCTGGTCTGAGCGATGACGATGTCGGTGCCAGAATGCAGACACTAGAGGATCTACCTGCGGACAGTCTTGGACGGACACTCTTCGACTTCTACCGCCGCAATGGCTTTTCCTTCGTGCCCGACGACGAGCCCGAACAGGGCAGCCTCGTTCCCCACGACCTCACCCACGTACTGGCGGGATACGGAACTACCGCGGAAGCGGATATCGCTCTGCAGGCATTCATGGTCGGCGCGGCACGGGGCGAGAAACACTTTTCTTCTCTCGCCGCATCCCTGCTGCTGTTCGAGGTGGGCATGATGCGCTTCCCCGGGATCTAGGCCACCGAGGGCGTGTTGGGCCGACCTGGTGCCGCTGAACTCGTCGCGACCGCGATTTCGCGGAGGCTGCAGTGTGCCGGCGATATCAAAGGAGACCATGCGCACCTTCTGCCCCTCCCACTCGCCGAGGTTCGCAGCAGGCTCGGGATCCCGGAGCCCGATCCCGGCCCGCACATGTTCATCCTCTGACGCGACACGCAGCGGCGGCTACCGCCGCTCGACCGCGTCACGACCGGCCCGGTCCTCCCCTGCTTGGATTGAGCGCTGTGGATGGACCACCTCAGAACCGAAGAGATTAACAAGGACGCTTAAGCCGCTCTTGAAATAGATTCCGGTATAAAGTTGATTGATTGCATATCGAGGTGACACGTTCTCGGACAGTGGGACTGTCCCCTATACAATCAGCACGCGATAAATGCAGTTCTCTCTCATCGAAGTGATTTTTGAAAGTAATCTTCTCTGGAAAGTGTATATCGTTCATTCCGCGACTGACGCATAACGCTTGGCGAAGCGGCAATAAAAGAGTTCATCAGCAATCACCATAGATGACCCTTGTTCGGAAAATGTAGTTTATACTTCGTGTCTTTTAAAACAGATAATCTTTACCTTTACCCGCACATTAAAAAACACACCATGGCGAGAGTTCTTACAGGCGTACAAGCTACCAACGTTCCTCATTTAGGAAACGTGATGGGCGCTATGATGCCTGCAATCAACATGTCGAATGAACCTGAGAACGAAGCGTTTCTCTTCATCGCTGATATGCACTCGCTTACTGCAGTGCACGATGCTGAAGTACTGCGCAAGAACACAAGAATGGTTGCTGCGGCTTGGCTAGCGCTCGGGTTTGATATTGATAAGAATGTGTTTTACCGTCAATCCCGCGTTCCTGAAACGACCGAATTGACATGGTATTTGAGCTGCTTCATGCCGTTTTCACGCCTGAGCAATGCCACGTCATTCAAAGACAAAGCGACTAACATAAGTGAAGTAAACACGGGATTATTCACCTATCCCATGCTTATGGCTGCCGATATTTTGCTGTACGATGCTGATATCGTTCCTGTAGGAAAGGATCAGAAGCAACACTTGGAGTTCACGCAAGAAGTTTCTCGGAAAATCAACATCCGATACGGCAACGCAGTAGAAAATAGCGTGTTCGTAGTACCCGAAGCAGGCATCAACGACCAAACGGTTACCGTCCCCGGCACTGATAGCCGAAAGATGAGCAAGAGTTATAAGAACTTCATCGATGTGCTGTCAACAACAGACAAACAAATGCGCAAGCAGGTTATGTCTATCAACTCAGACAGCACGCCACTTGAAGATCCAAAAAACCCCAACCACTTCATGGTCGACATTTACAAGCTTGTAGCTTCAGACGCGCAAGTGCAAGAAATGCAAGCCAGCCTCAAAGCCGGCGGTTACGGCTGGGGCCACGCGAAACAAGCCATTTACGAGCAACTCCTTGTATTTTTTGGAGACGGCCGTGTGAAGTTTGATTACTACATGAACAACGATGCAGAGCTTGAAGAAAAGCTTCAAATCGGCGAAGCGAAGGCACGTAAAATTGCTGTGCAGACTCTTGAGCGCGTTCGTAGTGTAATGGGGTTCTAGAACTGTTCCACACCCCACCCTCGATTTCCTCAGTAAACTCGCCCCCCTGTAAGACAGTAGATCATTGGCTAATCAGATATTGACCATCCTCTACCGAAAAACTATCCCACGGGTTTCTTTTCGCAAAAAAAAACCAATCAAGATACTTTTGAAATCCCGGGGTAAATACGGTTTAAACTTTCTATCCTCAACAGAACTTTTTATCTTCAGATAGCGCTAACCGCTGACCAATCGGCAGCGCTTCGTAGCTATATACTCTCGCGCTAGGAAGAGATCCGCAGGTGTAGCGAGTGACATTGATATATAAAGCATTCAGGGGTCTTCCAGTTAGTGAATTTCCATCGTGACGATGGCGTTAATGGCTATCCAGGCAACAGTGTTGACCGAGCGATGGTGGGTCGAATACTCTTCACTTAGCGGCACCAATGACCTTTGAGGGTAGGTAGCTATGAGTCTTACAAAAACAGCGTTAAACCATCGGGGGCTAGTCATGAATAAGACCGTCTTATCTTTAAGCCTTTATTGTTGCTTGTTAACAGGCGTCTTTGTTAGTTCGGAGTGCCTGGCCGAACAAGGCGGTAGACCGGATTACGTGACGCTTTCCAATTTTCAGTTTGGTCCGGTGAATCGGTGGAGCTTTAGCCACCTTCGTGAGGTATTGCCGACAGTCAATATTGAGCACGATAGTGAGCGTGTTTTGGCGCTCGAACAAAGCGACGGCTTTGTCAGCGACTTCTCTGTTCTCTACCAAGGCCGGGAGCAGCCGATCAACGAGATTGCGCAAAGTTGGTATGTCGATGGGTTGCTCATTCTTAAAGACGGCGATGTCATTTTCGAAACTTATTACGGCCACCTGACTAAAGACAGGCCGCACTTGATGAATTCGGTTTCCAAATCGGTGGTCAGTTTGTTGGCAGGCAAACTAGAAGATGACGGCGTTATCGATCTGTCGAAGCCGGTGTCGCACTATGTGCCGGCACTTGCCTCAAGTGGCTGGGGTCCGGACTCATTAAGAAGCTTGCTCGATATGAAAGACGGGTCAGATTACACGGAAGACTATCCGGACTTCGGCACGACGTTTCGTATCCAGGATTGTGCGGTGGGCTGGACTGATGCCGACTACTGCCCTAAAGGTATACCGCGCGGTGGTTACGAGTATTTTCCCACCATAGGTCGCAACGAGTCCAATCTCGGCAAGTTCTATTACCGTTCGGGTTCCACGGATGTGATCGGCTGGGTCCTGGAAGAAGCCACGGGCCAACCTCTGGCGAAGTTGATTTCTGAACATATCTGGAAACCGATGGGCGCGGAGTTCGATGCGTTCATTACGGTTGATGAAAGCGGGTTCGTACTGGCGGATCATGGCATGAATTCCACGCTGCGCGACCTTGGCCGCATGGGCCTGTTGGTGATGAACAAAGGCAAGGCGTTGGGTCAGCAGGTCGTGCCGGCTGACTTTATAGAAGACATCCATGCTCAACCGGGCGACCCGACCTGGCCGTATGAATCGCCTCAAAATCTTGAGCCGTATTACCGCTCATTTTGGTGGGGCAAGGGGAACGACGAGCGCGATATCAGCGGTTCTGGAATTCACGGCCAGACCGTTCGCGTTGCACCTGAGGCTGGCATTGTCATTGCTTTGTATTCGACCTGGCCGCGCGCCGATGGTGATAATACCGACCAGTACTGGGAGGCGAACGAAGAACTTATGGATGCTCTGGTTGCGAAATTTCGATAACGCGGAAGACGCCGGGCCAAAGGTGCATGCCGAGTTATCCAAAATCAACAGAACGCTGATCTTCGCACTGAGATCAAAGCGTTTGACCATGCTTGCGCTAATAGCGGTGTCGAAAAATACTTTAGTTTTTGTGCCGGCGATGCGACTGACAATTTTCAGAGGATAGGAAGCATAAACCACATTTTCGGAAGAACGGTTAAGTATGGTGATTGCTGAACTACTGACAAGCCCTGTCTATGGCCGCCATCTCCCTGACGGTGGCTACTAGTCCGTACTTTTCGATCAACCGATCCCACCGTTGAGCATAGCCACAATTGTTAATCGCTGGCATCCATAGGTCAGCCAATAACCACTAACCCTGATAACGTTTAACCACTACTAGTCATACGGCTCCAATCTTTCATAAAACAAACAGGCAACCGAGCTGATTCGATACTCAGACTTTCGCTCGAAAGCCCTGTTATAGTTCCTATCTACCTTGGGTCTTGTACTATCTTAAGCAAGTGAAAAAAGGAGTTATAGAATGGGAATAATTGATGTTGTTTCGGTGTTGTCTGAGATGCCCACACTCCTGAAACTAAAAAAAGGCATGGTGCCGCGTCCCGCCACAGTCGCCGATTGCTTTGGTGCGCGCGTTGAGGCGAATGCGAATAAGTTCGGACATCGATCCGCGATCGTATTTGAGGGAAAAGAGGTCACCTGGTCCGAGTTCAACGCCCTGGCGAATCAATATGCGCACTACTTAAAAAGCCAAGGCGTGCAGCGCGGAGACACCGTGAGTGTGATCATGGAAAACCGAATCGAATTTTTGGCGCTGCTGGTTGGCGTTAATAAAATTGGGGTGACCGCGGGCCTCATCAATACCAACTTAACGGGTAAGCCCTTAATCCATTGCATTACGGTGACCAACTCAAAGAAGTGTATTTTTGGCAGTGAGGTTTCAGGCGCGCTGAACGAGATCAAGGCGGAGCTTGCGCTGACCGAAGGCGAAGACTATTTTGAGATGCCCGATGGCGGTCTCGATCCAACCACCAACTGGGCAAAGAATCTAGCCAACGGTGCAGCTGTGGCAAGCACTGACAACCCTGAAGAAACAAGCCTGACAACCTTGGGTGAAGTTGCGCTCTACATCTTCACCTCGGGGACAACCGGTCTGCCGAAGGCGGCGGTCTTATCGAATCGTCGCTTTCTAACCAGTGCCGACATGGCCGCTATGGCTGGATTTAAGTGCACCGAGAAAGACCGTATGTATATCTGTTTGCCGCTGTATCACGGCACAGGGCTGATGGTTGGTGCGGGCGCCGCGATGGTCTCGGGGGCCAGCATGTTCATCCGCAGAAAGTTTTCAACCTCGAATTTTCTGCCAGAGGTGCGAGCGAATGGTTGCACCTTGCTGGTCTATATTGGCGAGTTGTGTCGGTACTTGTCGAACACCGGGGCGCAAACGGATGATCATAAAAATCCACTGCGCTCGATGATGGGTAATGGCATGCGGCCGGATGTTTGGCTTGGCTTTAAAAAACGCTTTGGGATCTCAAGGGTCGCCGAATTTTATGGCGCCTCGGAAGGCAATGTCGCGTTCGCTAATTTAATGAACCGAGACTGCACCGTCGGTATGACCTCGGCGGAAGTGGCGCTCGTTGAATACGATGTTGATAACGACGAAATCGTTCGGGATGCGGCTGGACACTGCGTGCGGGTGAAAGAGGGTGAGCCAGGATTACTCCTTGGGAAAATAACGCAAGACACTGTCTTCGAAGGTTATACAGATCCCGAAGCGACCGAAAAGAAAGTCATACGATCGGCCCTTGAACCTGATGATGCCTGGTTTAACTCTGGTGACCTGATGCGAACGGTCGATGTTGGGTTTACCCTTGGGTATCCCCATTATCAGTTTGTCGATCGTGTTGGCGATACGTATCGCTGGAAATCTGAAAATGTGTCCACGAATGAGGTGGGAGAGATTATCAACGGTTTTGATCAAATTAAATTTTGTAATGTATTTGGTGTTGAGATTCCGGGCGCGGACGGTCGCGCAGGGATGGCCGCAGTGACTTTGCAAGACGGGGTTGCAGCGCTGGACCTTGAAGCATTTTCAACGTTCTTGCGATCCTCACTGCCGCCTTACGCGGTGCCGCTGTTTGTTCGAATTCAGCCTGATATTGATGTCACTGGAACCTTTAAAATGGTGAAGGGAGAATTGCGTAAGCAAGCCTATGATGTTCGTTCTTTTGAAGACCCGGTTTTTGCTTTGTTACCCGGGGCAGAGGATTACGCTCAGTTCGATGTCGCGATGCTTGAGAAAATTGAAGCTCGGGACGCTGGGTTTTAGGGTTTAAACATTTTCCTGAAACGTTTGGGTGCGGGAAAGCTTGCCAGTCTTGCTGAGGTTGATTCAAGACAGACTGGTTTGAAAATCCATTTTCCCAAAACAGGTTCTTCTAGAGTGCGACGATTAGAACAGGACTTTTAAAACAGAGCGCTTAGAACAAGCGCTTTTGGAATAGAGGCTTTGGATGGGGCTTTGAATAGGCCGTTTAGAATCTGACCGCTAAAATTTCTGCTCCATCAGCCATGTACAAGTTCCACCCAAACACAGGGATTAGATTCAATTTTCAATGGAATCCGATGGTTTTTGACGATCTAACCGCATAGACCACACTCGCTGCGCCAACAGGAGGATAGTAAGTTTTAACCGCACTTATGCCGGATTTCAAAAGTATCTTGATATGGACTTTTTGCGAAAAGAAGTCCTTGAGGTGGTTTTTCGGTAGAGGATGATCAAGGTCTGAATAGCCACTGATCTGGCGGCTTACAGACTGTTGGGTTGATCACCTAGGCGATTGGTTGGCAACTCTCTACTAGCGCAAGACCCTCGCCACACGTTCTTGGTGGGCACGAGCTAATCCATGTGATTCTGGCTGCAACGAATCTGCGGCCGTGGTTAGAAGGGCTTAGCCGTAAATCGGATGATTTTTTAACGCTCAGGAGGAAACCCCTGCATCCAACCGTTATTCTTAGGGTCTGCTGATTCGCTTATCTAGCCACCAATCACTATACGTCCGGGAAACACGTTGGGCACAATGATGCCCTGATTGACAACTAACTGGCCGTTGACGATGACTGCCGTGATTCCGGTGGAGGGAGAATATGGTTGATCGTAAGTCGCACGATCTCGAATAGAATCTACATCAAATATCACAATGTCAGCATCGGCACCGGGTTGAATTCTACCCTTTCGCTTAAATTTAGGCGCAACGCCCTCTAAACGTTTCGCCGGAAGATACGACATTTTCGAAAGCGCTTCCGAGAGGCTCAATATTTTACTACCTCTTACATACTCGGCGAGCACTCTGCTGAAAGTTCCAATGGCCCGCGGATGTGATTTGATCTTTTTGCTGAAGATAGGCATTGCGTCACTACCGATCATCATTGCGGATGATACCATTGCACGCTGAGTCCAGTCCTCTCGGCCATAGTGATGGATGATGGTAGCGCCAGGATCCTCCGCTCTCACCTCATCCCAACGGGCTTTGGTAAAGAACTCACCCGTCTCTGCCAGTTGAACATCGCTGTAGGTGATACCAAATATGCTTTGCCAATCTCGGTTAAAAACATCAGCACCGATCGATGTTGAACCGGCGTTGTAAGGATAGGATTCAGCGCTGATATCGACCCCTGCGACGAGCGCCTCATCAACGAGTTCGAGAAAGTTGTCGATACCACCCATCGCACTCGCGCTGAGATGACAAATGTGGATTGATGCACCGGTACGTTTTGCTAACTCAATGACCTCTATCAAACCTGAAGGGTCTCCGGCTATTCCACGCCTGATATGAATAAACAGTGGCGCGCGGCGATCAGCTGCAGTGGTAAACAATGCTTCGAGTTCACCATCACTCACAGCGTCATCCAGGTAATCTAGCAGCAAACCGATACCGATGCCCCCTTGATCAATACCCAATCCCACGTGCCGCATAGCGCGCGCTATTTCGGCTTCATCCATCTGCTTTGTAAAAGCTGCATCCTTAAAGCTAAAGGATTTCCCAGCGAAGAAAATGTAAGGCTGCTCAGTATTTGAGAGAACCTTTGCACGCATTGAGGCGTAACTCGCTGACGCACCAAAATTGATCAATGCTTGATCGGAAATATTGTTCGCTACAGCAGCCACCGGGTACGCACCAGCCTCTAGATCCAGCGCAGTGGTCACACCATCTCTTACCTGAAACTGTTGTCCTAGTTGGGTTTGTGCATGACTGTGTAAGTCTATGAATCCGGCAGTGACAACCTTGCCTTTCGCGTCGATCGTTTCTGTGCCTGACAAAGGCGATTCACTGACAGCGACTATTCGGTTATCAATAATCCCGACATGAAGCATGGCATCGGTGGATGATGCAGGATCAATCACACGACCATTGGCGATCACCAAGTCAAAAGATGTTTCTGCTGAAGCCTGGATACTGAATATGCAAGCGAGTAGGACGCAAACCCAAGCTTCCGTACGATGGCCAACAACGAATTGATTCTTAGTCATGATGAATTTTCCTGTTCATACGGCAAAGGGTGCAAAGATCGTAAACGTGGCTACGATGATTGATTCAGTAAAAAAATGTCGCCGTACCATTCACGTTACCCGGAGGATAGGAGGTTTAAACCACATTTTCTGAAGAACGGTCAAGTATCACAGTTGTGACGTGTCCCTGTTTGGCCAGGTGCGGTCTCTATTCAAAATAGGAGAACGGGCCTTTCATAGTCTTAGCACAGGAGACTAAGCTTGAGCCTGAAGCGGGAAATCTGATACCTTCTGCCCCTCTATTCTTGCTCCTTCGCTTCGCCATAACCTAATGTTCAGAGGTTTGGGTGATAAATTTATCAATATAGTTAGCAAACTCTCAAGTATCACTGTTGTAGATGTTCGGTCCATTTCGAACAGCTTTAGCCATTTAGATGGGTTGATTGATGGGTAGATCGGCATGTGGTTTGTAAGAGAATTCCTAGCGCTACCCAATGTACGCTGTGAGACATATGAATAAATTGAACGGTACTTCAGGCGTTGCCTGGAACCTCGTCGCTGATATCGGTGGCACAAACGCTCGTCTGGGTATTGAGGATTATGCCACCAGCAGGCTGCAACTGGTGGAGCAGTACACGGTTTCCCAGCATGAAAATTTCTCCGACATATTGTCGGCTTTTCTGGCCGGAATCGCTTCAGCCCAGACATGGAAGCCGCAGCCTGAGGGCGCGTGCTTTGCAGTTGCCTGTGCCGTAGAGAGTGATTGTCTTCAGCTGACAAACAGCAGCTGGACAATCGACAGGGCTGAGATTTCAGCTATGCTGGGTGGTATTAGTGTTGAGTTGATCAATGATTTTGCTGCCGTTGGGTATGCGATAACAGATCTAAACCCGGAGGACTGGCACGAAGTTGGCCGCGGCCAGCCTGTACCCGGTCGACCTATCGCAATTCTTGGACCGGGAACCGGTCTGGGTGTCTGTTCGCTTCTACCGGTTGGTGCTGAGTATTCCGTCATCGAGGGTGAAGGCGGGCATGTCGACTTTGCACCGGCCAGCAGTCAGGAAATTCTGATTCTGAAGGCTTTGCAGGTAGAATTCGGACGGGTATCCGTAGAACGCCTGCTGTCAGGCAGCGGCCTCCTTAATATCTATCGGGCGCTTGCCAAGTCAGTTAACGATACACCACGATTTGATACCCCGGAGGCTGTGAGTCTGGCAGCGCAAGCCCACCAGAACGGACTGGCAGTGGAAGCATTGTCGACGTTCTTTGCGGTGCTGGGTTCAGTCGCAGGAAACCTGGCACTCACCTTGGGCGCCAAAGGCGGCGTATACATAGCAGGGGGTATCGCGCCCCAATTGATTGAATTCGCAGAAGCCAGCGAACTCAGGGAACGGTTCGAGGCAAAAGGACGCTTTCGATCGTACCTCGAGAATATTCCGCTACGCATCGTGATTAAAGAAGACCTGGGTTTGGTCGGTTCAGTTAAGAAACTAAGCCTTAGTCAGTTCTAAACCGGACAAAATTCGATACCTATTTGAAGTGAAGGAAAAGACCTGATGATGATAAAAGCAGTTCGGTATCTCGGGATTAGCATTGTTGCTGTCCTGGCGGCAGTCCTGGTAGCAGTTGGCGGATATTCTGGCTATTTAGTGGTTCAATCGAGCCAGAACATTGCCAACGCTGGAAGCGAGGCGCCAACGCTCGACCATAATGGCTTCTCTTATCGTGACTTGAATAAAAATGGACGACTTGATGCCTATGAAAACTCGGGTCTGGAAATAGAGGCACGGGTTGATGACATTCTTTCGCAAATGACGCTGGAAGAAAAAGCCGGAATGATGTTCATCACGATGATTGGGGTAGCCATGGATGGCGGCCTGCAGGAATTTCCTGACCCGGATAATCCTTTTACCTTCGCATTTCCAAGCAACTCGGACTATGTGGTGAACAAACTGATGAACCATTTCAATGTCATGGCGACGCCAGAACCAGGGAGGCTGGTGACGTGGCAGAACAATCTGCAGAAGCTCGCCGAACGGACTCGGCTGGGTATCCCCATCACGATCGCATCAGATCCCAGGCATGCTTTTGGATACAACCCAGCGGCCAGTATTTCTTCTGAGCATTTCTCTTTGTGGCCCGAACCCCTGGGTTTGGCCGCTGCGCGTGATTCTGAAATGGTTGAAGCATTTGGCGACATAGCGCGCCAAGAGTATCTCTCCGTTGGTATCCGTCTCGCCCTTCACCCCATGGCTGACCTTGCGACGGAGCCTCGTTGGGCCCGCGCGGCGGGTACGTTCGGTGAAGATGCTGAGCTGTCGGCCAAGACAGTATATGCGTATGTAAAAGGGTTCCAGGGTGATGAACTTGGGCCCGACAGTGTAGCAACCATGGTCAAACATTTCTCAGGTGGGGGACCGCAGAAAGATGGTGAGGACGCGCACTTTACTTATGGTAAGGAGCAGGTCTACCCGGGCGATAACTTTGATTACCATCTGATCCCGTTTGAAAAAGGCGCTTTTGCGGCGAACGCAGCGCAGATTATGCCTTACTATGGTATTCCGGTTAGTCAGACCAGTGAGGATGTTGGGTTTGCCTTCAATAAAGAAGTTATGACTGGAATGCTAAGAGATAAGTATGGCTTTGATGGCGTGATCTGCTCGGACTGGGGACTCATCTCAGAGTTTTCGATATTTGGCGTTACGATTCTTGAAGCAAGAGCCTGGGGCGTTGAACATCTGAATGAATCCGAGCGGGCGCTCAAGATGTTAGATGCGGGCGTTGACCAGTTTGGTGGTGAAAACATTCCCGAAATTGTTGTTGAACTTGTGCGGTCAGGCCAGGTTGAAGAGGGCCGAATTGATCAGTCCATACGAAGACTGCTCCGTGACAAGTTTACTCTTGGGTTGTTTGATGACCCTTTTCTGGATCCTGACGAGGCTAGAAAGGTGGCCGGTTCAGAAGAGTTTCGTAAAGCCGGTATTTCAGCACAGAGGAAATCACTCGTACTGCTGAAAAATCCCACCCAGACAACAACGGGTGTGCTGCCACTTACAGGTAAACCGAAGATCTATATTGAGAATATTGACCCCGCTATCGCCGGGCGTTACGGCCAGGTCGTAGAAAGTAAGGCCGATGCAGATTTTGCGATTGTTCGTGTGTCCGCACCCTACGAACATCGAGAAGGCTTGTTCGAAAGTTTTATGCACGCCGGTGATCTGGATTTCAAAGGCGTAGAGAAGCAGCGACTCATAGCCCTGATGGATGAGGTTCCGACAATTGTGGACATCTATCTGGATCGAGCGGCTGTCATCCCTGAAATTAGTGAGAAAAGCGCAGCGTTGATTGCCAATTTCGGTGCGACAGACGGGGTTCTTCTGGATGCCATTTTTGGTAAATTCAGCCCGACAGGAAAGCTACCGTTTGAAATGCCGTCGTCTATGGATGCTGTTCGCAAGCAAAAAGAAGACGTGCCATACGACTCAGTGCTGCCACTATTCACTTTCGGGCATGGTCTTACCTACCCACGTGTGGCACTGAACAATAGGAAATGAGGTTAACTTATGATTTGGTTGAAGAGATTATGTTTGTTTATCGGGGCGTTGCTGCTGCTCGGTGTATTGACGGTTGGCTTTTGGGTGGGAGCAAAAATCGTACTGTATGATCAGCAGGACGATGCAACGCATCTTACAGAAAAGAAACGTTATCTAGAGAGCATAGGGAAGTTGGATCGATCTACTGATCGCCCCAATATTGTTTTCATCCTGTTTGATGACCTAGGTTATGGCGATCTAGGTATGACGGGCAGCCAGGCGATAAAGACCCCGACGATTGATAAGTTGGCCAGCGGTGGTCTCACCATGACTAGTTTCTACTCACCTGCGCCAGTCTGCACCCCTTCGCGGGCTGGTTATCTGACCGGTCGATTCCCTGTGCGTGCAGGTATGCCTCTTGTGCTGTTCCCCAGTTCATCGCCGATAAACAATGCCAACCGGATTTTTGGTGTCAATAACCGATTCCCCGCGGAAGAAATTACTTTGGCTGACACGCTGAAGGCCAGTGGGTATGCCACCGGCATGGTCGGGAAGTGGCATCTTGGAGATCAGTCACCGTCCTTGCCAAATGACATGGGATTCGATAGCTTTTTTGGCGCTCTGTACAGTAATGACATGACACCGTTTGCGTTGTACAGGAATAAAACGGTAGCAGTAGAAGCTCCCGCTGATCAGAGTCGACTGAATGAATGGTACGGTCGTGAGGCAGAGCAGTTCATTTCAAACAATAAAGAGGAACCGTTTTTTCTTTACCTGGCCCACAATTTTCCCCATATCCCGCTGTATGTGCCGGATGAAGATAAGCGCAGATCCAGCGGCGGCCTTTACGGTGATGTCGTCGAAGGCCTGGATGATGTGGTGGCCAGAGTCATTACGTCGCTGAAAGCCAATGGTGTCTATGAAAATACCATTGTCCTGATCACCAGTGACAATGGACCCTGGTTTCAAGGCAGTCCAGGTCATGATCGTGGACGTAAAGCAGATACTTTTGAGGGCGGAATGCACGTTCCTATGGTCGTGCACTGGCCCGCGAGGTTCAAACAAGGCAGGTCCGTATCGGGTCTAAGCATGGGAATGGACTGGTACCCGACGCTGCTGGACTGGCTGGATATTCCGCTCCCGACTGATCGTACTATTGACGGGAAGAGCCTGACGGCAATGCTGGAAGACGGCCAGGGTTCTCCCCATGATTACCTCTATTACTTCGACGGAGAAAATCTGAGGGCAGTCCGGGACGAGCGTTACAAGTACCATGATGAGCCGAGAATTCCCTACGCCGGAGGAACTACACCTGTAGCTGCTCGTATTGCAAAAGGACCGTGGTTATTCGATATGATGACAGATCACAATGAGTCCTATGACATTTCAGGCAATCAGCCTGATAAAGCGAGTAGCATGCGTGCTGTACTTGAGGCGAAACGGAACGAAATGCTCGAAAACCCACGTGGTTGGCTAAGCTCTCCACCATAAAACGAATCTTGTTATTTCTCCTGATTGTCACTGTACTCCCTGCGACTGGGAGTACAGTGATGCCCTCTTTTTTAAAACTGGCCATCTTCTTTCGTTTGGCTGACATACTCGCTAATGCGTTCTCGCACGGCACGTTTGTGAAGCAGGTTGATTATTTCATTCACGGCTTCTACACCCTGGGCACCGAGTAGCGCAGATTCTTTTGTCGGAAGAGAACCAAAAACTTCCAGGAACTGGTCAACTTCTTCGGCACCGATTTTTCGCGTTATTTCGACATATCGATTCAAAAAGTTCAGATCGTATCCAGCTTCAGGCTTGAAGCCGAGTGATTGGATTTCACGCCACTTTTCTAGGACGCCGACATCATTTTTGTCGATGTAGGCACCATCTTCATCGTTAAGAATCTGGACGATACCGATTTTCTGCATCTCAAGAAGTTCCTCCTTTGAGAAGCCCAGGTTGCTTGTTACATCCTTCAGCCTTAAGTCGTCAAAACTGATATCACCGTTCACTAAAGTGCTAAAAGCAAATTCAAACTCGGTCAAATTGCTAATCGTAGACAAGTTTGACACTTCAGCTGACTTTAAAATTTCTTTGATTCGCCCAAGAGGTAGAAATTTGTCTTCCTGCAGTCGCTTGATTAAGCGTATTCGCATCACATGGTCTTCGGAATATAGTGCTACATTTTTTTGGGGCTTTTCAGGTTGAGGTAAGATTCCTTTACGTATATAAAATCTAATCGCTTCCCGGCCAACACCGGTCCGCGACTCAAGTTCCTTCATTTTAAGTGTATTGCTACTCATTTACCGGCTTCCCTGGAACGGCCTATCCCCATTGGGGATGGTACAAAAATGTCGGGTTAACTGGCGTGTAGTACCACGGGTAAATCCACTATGCCGCGAACGAAATTAGATCTTGCTCTGATCACAGGGCCCACAATTTCAATGTTGCTAAAGCGATTAGTGATTTCTTCCCAGACGATTTGTAATTGCATCTCTGCGAGTCTGTTACCCATGCAGCGATGTATGCCGAATCCGAAGGAAATGTGATTCCTGGCAGTGCTTCTGCCGATAATAAATTCATCTGGCCTATCAATTTTTGTTTCATCCCGATTGCCGGAGACGTACCACATCACAACCTTGTCACCCTTCTTGATTAGCTTGCCGCCGAGTATCGTGTCTTTTGTCGCCAATCGCCGCATGTGCATCAGTGGCGTCTGGTAGCGAATAATTTCAGATACCATGTTCGGTATCAGGGAGGGGTCCTCTCTGAGTTTGTTGTATTCGGCAGGGTTCTCATTGAGCATGACCACACCGCCAGAGATCGAGTTACGAGTAGTGTCGTTGCCGCCAACGATAAGCAAGATCAGATTTCCGAGGTATTCCATGGGATCCATATCCGCAAACGCCGGTGAGTTCGCCATCAGTGTGATGAAATCATTTCTACCCTCAGCGTCTTCGCCCTGGCGCTGGTTCCATATTTCAGTGAATTCAGTCAGGCACTGGACCAGTGCGGCTTCCCTTTCTTCTGCAGTTACGCTGTCGTCGCCTGCAATTTCAGGGCTGGAGGTTGCCATATCTGACCAGTATTTCAGTTTGTTTCTTTCTTCAAACGGGAAATCAAACAGGGTCGCCAACATTTGTGTAGTGACCTCAATGGAAACGCGTTCAACCCAGTTGAATTCTTCGCCGATGGGCAGTTCATCCATGATCGCCGCGACACGAGATCGAATAAGTGGCTCCAATTTAGATAGATTCTGTGGACTGACGGCAGGTGTCACTCCCTTTCGCTGGCTATCGTGCCTTGGTGGATCCATGGCAATAAACTGTTCAATCGAAAATTCAGGGTCCTGATCGCCAATGACGATGAACGGATAGGAAGAGTAGGTTTCATGGTCCTTGTCGACCGTCATGATGTCATCGTAGCGAGTCACCGACCAGAAAGGCCCAAATGGGCTGTCTTTGCAATAATGTACAGGGGCTTCTTTCCTGAGTCGCTCAAAGTAGGGCCAATGTGAATCTGTTTCAAACAACAGTGGGTTGGATACATCAATGTCGCTCAGGGGAATTGTGTAAGGATCTTCAATTGAAACAGCTTCGCTCATGATTGTTCTCTCATTTTGATTGGCTGAGGAGGTGGTCATTAAAACACCAAATACGTACTATTACTACGCATAAATGTGAGAGTGGTAGTTGTGCATCCGTGCTAGGTCACGTTCCGTTACATTAGTGCACATTGGCATCAACTCCCGTTTACAAGACACCCCTACAATCTCCTCCCATAAACCAAATATGTAAACGGGCAAACAACATGTACAAGACTATCCTGGCTTTCCTACTCATCGCACTGACCACAGGTTGCTCTACTTATAGCGGCACACAATCTACTGCTGAAATGGAATTCTGCTGGGAAAGAGGCATGAACTTTCAGTGGATTGAAGAGTTTGACGCGGGTTGTGTTGATCCGACTGCCCAATCTACAGCAATGCGAATTTCTAAAATCAAGTGGTTAGAAAAGAACCTGGGCACATTGGCTGGACAGGCTTCACATAAAAGCACAAGGAACATCTAGGGCAAGGGGGCGCAACGTAGCAGTACCGTAAACTTTATTTAAACTGAACCCCCTGACCCGAACTGAACTAGATCCCCCAGCGGATGATAATCATGATAATTGAGTAAACACCCGTTGTTAAAAAAGTTACAAAGGAACCCACAGAATAAAGCCGATACCGGGACGTAAGCTCATCTTCACCAAAACAGGAGACGATATATGGGTTTTTCCTGTTGAATGGTTTAACGAGCACATGGTGCTGGGTTGGCTCGTAGTCATCGTCAACTTCTTTTTCTGCCTGGACCCGCGCAGCGCTTCTTGCGATGTTCCATTCATCAAGGTCGATCTCGCCATCACCATTGGTATCAAATTTACGAAGTAGCTCTTTACGGTCCTTCTTAAGCTGATTGAGAGCGACCCTGGTGCTTTCTTTTATTACTTTATGCCGTGACGGCCCTTGGTTAGTTTCAAACTGACCAAGGCAATAAATTTTCTCTCTCTCGTCAATTCTAGACTCTGTATAGCGATAATTGCCCTGTGTCCAAACCTTGGTGAATTTAGCTTTTACAGTCGCGACATCAGGGTCTATAGCGCAGACTCCGGTGCCATCGTCGATATAAAAGCTAAAGGGGCTGCGATCCGCTGAGACAGTTGTCCATTTGTCTTTGCGATTACCGGTGTCGAACCAACCTTTATTCTGGTATTCCTCGGCCTTGAAGTCGTACCAGACACAATCTGTTCGGGTTCCTGGGGCGGTTAGCGGCTTGTCATCAATAGACCTTGCCTGGCCCTCTAGCTCTACAAACCCCTGGCTTGCACTGCGAATTTTTGAAGTTGGCGTATCCTGCATGATCCGACCATGTCGGATAAAGTAAAACCCAACCGGTAGTGAGATCAGGCAGAGGAGGGCGCTAACGATTAACAACGCCATAAATGCAGCGGGATCCAAACTAATAGTAAAAGTCAGCACGGCATCAATCATTAATCGAGCCTATAGAAACTGGTAGCAGGTCTACTGCCCTAAACCGCAGGTATTCCAGCTCAGTAAATTTGAACGGCCGGGCAATCACCAGATCGGGAAACTGTTGTATACGTATATTGCTAAGACGAACCGATTCATTGAATATTTCACGCCTATCGGCAATAGAATCCTCAAGAACTGATATCCGTTCCTGCAGAGCCAGGAAGTTTTTATTTGCCTTCAATTCAGGGTAAGCCTCGACTCGTACAAACAATTGGTGAAGAGACTCGCGCATCTCAGTCTCTGCACGACCAAGGCCCGGAATATTGTGGTCTTCTCTGGCATCCTGAACATGTGACCTGGCTTGGGTGATAGCCAGCAACAGTTCTTTTTCGTGTTTCATATAGCCTTTGCAGATTGCAACGAGTTGCGGCAGTTCAGTATGTCGCTGTTTCAGGAGTACCTCTATGTTGGCAAACGCTCTTTCAACATTGTTTTTTAGTCTGATGAGCCCGTTATAGATAGCGATGGCGTAACAGATCACGATGATGAACACACCACTGATAATAAATTCTGTAATTCCCATAGAAACTTTCCTTCCTTTAACTCGCCGTCCATGAAGAATCCACCATCCAGCATATCGCCATGGCAAGGAATAACAGGCCGGGTAGAAGGGTGATCGCCGGGGAAAACTTTAGCACACAGGTATTGTGCGGACACCTGTAAACCTCTGCTGTCTTATTGGAGGCTATGGTGCCCAAGTCGCGAGTGAATTTAAGGGTTTTTCATGTAGTAAGCCCCGTTTAAGGAAGCTGTGTTAGACAATGCAAGAGCAAAAACAAAGCGATCAACTGGACCTTAGTTGAAACGACTTCGTGCACTTAGGTGATTACAAAGCGTCCAGATATGGTCTCAAAAAACTGCCGAGTTTAGCTAATGTCAGCGGCTTGGTAAGAACATCATTAAATCCGATGTCGCTGTACTCTTTTAATTTGGCCGTTTCCGCATTTGCCGTAAATGCGATGATATTGGGAGCGTGGATTTCAGCATCATCAGCCAGCCATTGGCGAAGTTCAATACCGGTATGAAGGGGCATTTGAATGTCGGTAATAATCAAATCAAATCGGTTTTCTCGAGCCAGCTTCAGGCCTTTCACGGCAGATTCTGCCATTGTTAGCTCTACTGCGAACTTGTTCATCATGGCTTTCATGACTAATCGATTCATATCGGTATCTTCTACATACAGTACTTTCAGTGAGCCACTACGACGATAATCCAACTCCGGGTCTGGTATTGAAGGAAGGGGCAGGGTGCCTGGTTCTATTGCCTCCATTTCTTCTATTTCCGCAGAATTTGCTTCGGGTAATCTCAGTTCAAAACTGACGCTACTACCCACGCCCAACGTGCTTTCTACCATCAGCTCTGAATTCATGGCGGACAGAATCTGTTTGACAATGCTGAGGCCCAGACCGGTGCCACCGAATTCTCGACTAACGCCAGTGGTGCCCTGAAAAAACGATTCGCCCAAGTGAGCCAAGGTCTTCTGGTCCATACCAATGCCACTATCGGTTATTTTGAATCGCAAGACGAAACCGCCTGACGAATGAGGCTGGCAGTCTACTGTCATTGAAACTTCACCTTGTTTGGTGAATTTTCGGGCATTGCCGACAATATTGGTTATAAGCTGCGTTATACGGCGAGCATCACCGACCAACCTTAACTGCTCATCGCCTTTAAATGCCGACTTGAAATTGATCGCGGTTCCTTCGAACAAAATATGACACATATCGCTACTTTGCTGAAAAATAGCGAAGAACTGAAAGGGGTCGTTGACCAACTGTAGGTCTCGGTCTACTGTTTTTTGAAAATCAAGCAGCTCGTTAATTAACGACAGAAGAGTTTCAGATGACGACTTTGCAACTGATACATATTGGCGTGCATCAATGTCATCTGGTCTCTGGGTGGTGTTTATTAGATCAAGGCAAGCAACAATACTGTGCAGCGGAGTGCGCAGCTCATGGGTAATTGCCGACACGAAAGCATCTTTGGATGCCAGCGCTTCGCGCAATTGTTTTTCCTGTGCCTTCAATTCGGTTACATCAACCAGGTACCGTAGTAAGTATCTTTCCTGATCGGGGATGTCCGGTTCGATGATTCGCATCGCTCCGATGAAAGTGCGTGTTTCTTCCTCATTGGAAAGAACCAGGTCCCAGGGACCCGATGCTCCCTCTTCCCAGGTCGATTCTCTCCGTTCAGTTTCTGTACCGGAGCCAAGCTCGGTAAAACCCTGATCTTCCAGGGTTCGATATGCTTCATTCTGAAGGACATAGTCCTGTATTCTACTTTCCAAAGAGACGCTAATCGGCAGTCCATCTAATACCGATGAACCGACAATTCGCTGATTGTCGATGGCGTCGGCAATACTTTTGCTAAGGGTAACATCGCGCAGGAAAACCACCCACTGTTCAATCTGGTCGATTTTTAGAGCTGTAATGAAGCCTTCTAGATCAATCCTGTCTTTCGCTTTCGAGTGCCCGGTCAATTCAATCAGTTCATCGCTGAGGGGTGCT
>Ga0209041_1000606_pt1 | contig 25043 bp, 19 predicted proteins | sample SaaInlV_100m_DNA_4_FD_184647 | JGI IMG/M metagenome (GOLD analysis project Ga0209041, IMG submission 184647) | Marine microbial communities from expanding oxygen minimum zones in the Saanich Inlet - SI037_S2LV_100m_DNA (SPAdes) (version 2) | ecosystem: Environmental > Aquatic > Marine >... | reverse complement strand
AGCGTTGAAAGCGGCGCCCGATATGGAACCAGGAATTCTGTTTACTGAAAGACAATTTGGCTTGCTTGAACTTCATTCATCGGATCGGGAAGAGATCGATGCTGCAGGAGATGCAATTCTTCGGGGGATTGGGGCTCGGGCCGAGGATCAATTAGCGCCACGGGTACTATTTGAGGATATCATCGACAAATTAGCCGATCAGCATGCAATTATTCTCAATCGATCAAGAACGGCATCGATGCTGGTGCCAGGTCAGTCTTTACTGCTATGCGAGATGTCTCCAGCCCTTTTTGCCTGTGTTGCGGCAAACGAGGCGGAACGAGCCGCACCTGGAGCAGTTCTGAATGATGTTCAGATGATGGGTGTATCAGGAAGGATATTTATGTCTGGTGACGTGGAGGAGTTGACGAAAGCCCAAAGCGCCATAAGACAAGTGTTGGAGTCAGTGCGCGGACGCTTTAATGAGTGACTGGAAAAAAGCTTTCCGATCTTTCTACTACGAGGCCGCTGACGATCCCGATGATCCCGAACTGAAACCTTCAGAGACGGCTTTGTTGGTCATTGATATCCAGAATACTTATCTGGAAGTTCCGGATAATCCAACTGAGGCCGCAAGGTGGGCGCCGTTTCTGGAGCGGATGAACGGCCAGGTGATTCCTGGTACAGCGACATTGATCGATAAATCCCGCAAAGCAGGATTCGAGATTATTTATGCCCGGATCGCATGTCTTACAGAAGACGGACGGGACCGGTCGCTTAGCCAGAAAAAGCCAGGTTTCAATTACCTTTTGTTGCCCAAAGATCGTCAGGATAGTCAGCTTGTGCCCGAGCTGATGCCGCAGGATGATGAGATTGTCATCACTAAGACAACCGACAGTGCCCTGACAGGTTCGAATCTCCGTCTGATTCTGCACAACATCGGGATAAAGAATGTAGTGGTAGCCGGAATCTTCACCGATCAATGTATCAGCAGCACTGTACGCAGTCTTGCCGACGAAAGTTTCAACGTACTGGTCGTTGAAGATTGTTGTGCTGCTTCGACAATGGATCTTCATAACCACGAACTGGCGGTGATCAATATGATCTATTGTCACGTGGTGCAATCGGAAGATATCACCGAATTTATTAGGACTTGAGTCAACTCCTCTATAGCCGCAGCAAGACGGTTTGCAAGGTGCTAGGGGCTTGGTAAGAGTGTGGCACCAGGCTTTGAAAAAATCTGACCGAACCCCTCAATCGTGTCGGTGATGCCGGCACGGCGCAGACAGCTCCACATCTGTGCCTGGTTGCTTGTGATCACAGGCTTGCCCACCACAGCTTCAATTTCCTGTGCGACCTCGGCTGAGCGGATACCTCCGCAGCTGAGAAAGATCGCATCGGCATCAGCACAGTCGATCTCAAGAGCAAAGCGCTTCCAGTACTGCCCCGTGACTTGACCGAACTCGATTCCGGTCTCAAGGTTTAGGCCCTGTATGTCCAGCACCTCAAAACCCTTGGCAAGAAGAAACTCGGCTTCGTTGGTATTGATTTCATCAAGGTAAGGTGTACCGACGACGATCTTTTTGGCTTTGAGTTCGCGTAAGGCGTCTACTACGCCGGTCACCAGCGTCATGGGTTGCGCATATGGGGCGCCTTTTTTGATCTCGGCCATGATCCGCTCCTCGCCAATCACAATAGAGCCACTGGTGCAGCTGTAGCTGATCACATTGGGTTTGGTATCTGGCTGAATACGGCTGGCCGCATCGGCCATGGCCTCGATGTGTCGGGACAAGGTCTCATTGGTCGTGTAGTCGTCCGTCTTAAGCCGTGTAATGTGTACAGCCACCCCTTCGGGTGCCATGGCAAAAAAATCCGATTCTGCAGCCAGGTCTGTGGACATCAGAATGAAGCCCAGCTTTGCTCGCCAGTGCTTGCCTGCATCGATTTGTGGTCTGCGCTTTTTCGATACGACCTTGTCACCGGATTGAAACATGCTTGTTCCTCCAATCAGACAATAACGTCTGCAAGTGCTTTGGGGTGGAAGGTGATCTGCTCATACCCATCCTCGGTAATGATGAAACTATCGCCGACCTGGGCGCGGAATTTTCCGGGTACGGTTACCGAGCCATCTACCGCAAATACCATGCCCGGTCGCAGTACCGTCCTGTCACCAAAGACCAGTTGCGGGCGCTCAAGAAAACTGAAACCCGTGGCCCGACCGCAACGAAAAGGATACTCGTACCCCGCAGATTGAATCACCTGCGCATAAGCACTGTGTACATCTTCTGCTCGAATTCCCGGCCTAAGAACCGCAAGCGCTGCGGCCTGACTATCTACCGCAGTCTGGTAGGCGGCCTCCTGCGATCGATCGGCAATCTCCCCCAGCCAGAAGGTGCGATCGAATCCCAGCTTAAAGCGGTGAAAATTGGTCATCCCGCAAAAGCACAAAAAGACCGGCTCGCCGTATTTAAGAGGTTTGGTGCTGGCCCGATGATGGGTCATGGTGATCTCATCCCCCGAGGCCAAAATCTGCATAAAATGAATACTCGGCGACATGCGGCTATCCTGGTAGTGTGCTTTCAGGAGCTCCGCCGCCTTACGGGTGCCGGCCTGAGTTGAGGCAAGTGCTACCTCGTATTCCGCAACACCCTCGCCAATCGCGTCGCGGCCAGCCTCCATCATGGCGATACCGACTTGCCCCGCATGGCGGGCAATTTGTAACTCCTCATCCGACTTAATCATGCGCATGTCGCTGATGATCGGTGTGACATCGCAATAACGCTTGGAGTCAACTATCAAATTAACATAAGCCCTGACCGCAGGGGGTGTCAGGTCCGGCTCAATGCCGATCCGGGCAGTAGTGCCGAGCAGGCCTGGCAGGGCTTCGCGCCATTCATTGCCCATGCCGTCGTTCCACAACTCTATGCGATCGACCACTGCCGAGGATTCGGCCAGGTCTTTTTCCATAGTCGGGGTGATCAGCACACTCTCGCCCTTTGCAACCACCACCAGCAGGGTCGGGCGGCCGAAATCCATATGCAGGTAGTCGTAATACCCGCTGTAGTAATAAACGCTGTCGTCGTCGGTGATCAGCGCAATATCAATACCAGAGTCAACCAACCGTTCTTTGAGTTTGGATATTCGATGCAAGAACATTTAAGAATACTCCCGGTAGGATTCAAGGCACGAAGCGAGCCTACCATTTGAGACCGGGTTCGAGTAGCCCAAACTGCTGATCGATGATCATCAGTAGCGCGGAGTTTATACGGTGAATCCCTCATCGATATTACAATGTGCGCTGGAGATGAAGTTGGGCTTGGCCTATGTCAGTTAGATTACAGCCCAGGCTATATCGCCTGGCTTGTGGAAAAATAATCAAGTGCGGTCGTTCACTAGCACCGCGCGGTAAACCTTGATCTGGCTCAGGGCGTCGTCGGTCCATTGTGGTGTATTGTGAGGGTGACTTTGGCAAGTGATCTCATTGCCAGTAAAACGATTGTGATCTGATCACAGACCAGGAGCGACCGCATGATGGCACCCGCTGGTGACTTCCAAGATAGGGTCGTTTTGCAGACAGGATTCAGGCTTTTCTTTCTCGGTGCTGCCTGGTTTGCCCTGACTTTTATGGTGATATGGGGCAGCGTCTACTTTTTTCATCTGGATCTTGCATTGGGAACATTAACACCTTCCCAGTGGCACGCCCATGAACTGATCTATGGATATGCCGGCGCAGTAATTGCCGGTTTTGTGTTGACTGCTGTAGCGAGATGGACCAACCGTAACACTCTGACAGGCGTGCCACTACTTGGACTCTTTCTGGTGTGGGCACTGGCCCGCTTCGGCTGGTTATGGGGCGGCCGGTTTGCCGATGTGGCGGGTCTGCTCGACCTGCTGTTCTGGGTAGGGTTGCTTCTTGCCGTTGGCCGGCCCATTGTAGCGGCCAAGCAATGGCGACAACTGGCGGTATTAGCCAAGCTGGCGTTGTTAACTGTCGGGCAGGGAATTTTTTATGTCTCCATCCTCGGCTGGTCGGAAACATCTCCCCGATTGGCAATCTACCTTGGATTGTTCGCCATTGTTGGCCTGGTTCTCATGATGCTGCGACGGGTGTTTCCGGTATTTGCTCAGGCCGCCCTGGGTACAGCATCGCCTCCGCCATGCCCCGCCTGGATTGATCGCATAAGTATGGTCGTTTTTCTGGTGTTCCTGGTTCTGTTTTTGCTTGATCTGGAGTGGCTTTACGTGGCCATAGCGGCTGCAGTCATGGCCTCAGTATTAACCGTTCGGCTTTGGTTGTGGCACATACGCTCTTTCTGGTCGATGCCGCTGCTTTGGGTTTTGTATGCCAGTCTGATATTTATCACCCTTGGTTTTGCGCTGTTTGCAGCGGTCTATCTATGGCCCCGGCTCTACTACCTAGCTGTGCATGCAATGGCGTTTGGCGGGTTAGGCCTGGTGACCTTTGCCATGATGGCCCGAGTGTCCCTCGGCCACACCGGTCGAAATGTTCGCGCCTCCAGACCTCTGCTCGGGGTGGCCCTTAGCTGTATGGTGGCCAGTGTGTTAGCACGCGTTTTGCTGCCCTTAGCCTGGCCTCAACACATGTACTTTGAGCTGGCATCAAGCCTGTTGCTGTGGAGCGTGGCTTTTGTATTGTTTCTGTGGATTTACACACCAATGCTGGTCCGACCACGTTGCGACGGGCTGCCAGGCTAGTCGAGGCTTCAGCCAGGCTGAATCTGTTCACTCTCTGTATGGGTAGCAACAACCCAACTGCCATTCCCACCTGAGTTTTTCAGCGGCTGTTTTCATAGTTCAAGAGTCGCTCATCGACAATTTGACTTGGATCAAGGCAGGAATCAGTTCAGACAACGATAGTTGTTGCGCCCTGGTCAACACGCTCTAGTAGAGGGAATCCTTGAACAAACCGTTACCCGTCACATCTGCAATAGATGCTCCAGGATTACTGCTCGCGCACGAACGTGAAGTCGATCCAAACGCCATGTTTATTCCACTTGTCGTGCGGATGAAGCTGGACCTTTCTGGAACAAGAATAAGCCTGAGCGATTGGCAGGTGTTTCCCCGTGACCGACGGATGAGTCTGATCCGCACGGCAAGTAAAAAGGAGACCGTCTTGTTTAACTCTACACTCACATCTATGCTGCGAGATGCAGGAAGTAATATTCGATCTGCAAAAAAAGTGGAGCCTGCAATCGCTGCCCAGTGGCTAGACACATCAGAGCCTGAATCTGTGCAAAGATTCAGAAAACTTGCCCGGGTTGAGACTGACTGGCGCTCGTTAAGTTACTTTGCGCGGTTTGTTCTTTGCTATGCAATGAAAAAGGGCGACATAGAGTTTTGTCGGAAGGCTATACAAGACCTATCTAGGCCGACCGCAAGCTAGCAACCGGTTTTGTCCTATTGTTGTCCGCCGTAGCCGACGTTATTGAAAGCAAAAACCGGCGAGTTTGTCGGACCACTGCATGGCTTGTGATGGCGTCATGTTGCCCTGGTGGATGCCAGCGGTGATCTTCCTGTCCGACCAGAAAAGGTTTTCGGGGGTCAGAACGTGTCGTTTGCCTCTTGTGTAACAGTTCGCAGTGGCGCCGGGTATACTTTTAAGGATCGATATCATCACCATGAGCTCCCACCGATGACTCATCATGTTTTCCGTTATGGCGGAGAGTTTGCCGATCTCGTTATCCAGCGCGCCGAAGGCACATACGTGTACGGCCCCGATGGACGCCCGGTACTTGACTTCACGTCGGGTCAGATGAGTGGCATCCTCGGGCATTCACACCCCGAGATTGTGGCGACCGTGCATCACGCTATCGCAGAACTCGATCATGTTCATAGTAGTTTTTTGTCTGATCCTGTACTGCGCTTAACGGAGGCGCTAACAGATATTTTGCCCGATTCACTTTCCAAGGTACTTCCACTGAGCACCGGTGGCGAGTCCAATGAAGCGGCCTTGCGGATGGCAAAAATGACTACTGGCGGTTTCGAGGTGGTGGGCTTCGATCGTTCCTGGCATGGGGTGACCGGTGGCGCCGCGGCCAGCACGTATAGTGGTGCGCGGCAGGGCTATGGCCCAACATTGCCGGGTTCACTCGCATTGCCAACTCCCGACGCCTATCGGTCACCGTTCGTTACCAACGGTCATTACAATTGGCAAGAGGAGTTGGACTTTGGATTTCAGATGTTGGATCGACAGTCAGTGGGGCGCTATGCTGCGTTCATCGCTGAACCGATACTAAGTTCAGCTGGAATAATCGAGTTGCCACCCGGGTATCTCAAAGCACTAAGAAATAAATGTACCGAGCGGGACATGCTGCTGATCCTCGACGAGGCGCAGACCGGTCTCGGCCGCACCGGAGACCACTTTGCGTTCGAGCATGAGGGTGTCGTTCCCGATATTCTGACTCTGTCGAAGACTCTGGGCGCCGGCCTGCCCCTGTCGGCAACGATCACCTCGGCGGAGATCGAGCAGCAGTGCCACGAACAGGGCTATATTTTTTACACGACCCACGCCGCCGATCCGCTACCGGCATCGGTCGGCGCCAAGGTTGTCGAGATCATAATCCGGGACGCGCTCTCTGAGCGCGCGAGGGAACTTGGAACCTACATGAAAGACCAGTTACTGGCGCTGCAAAAGAACCACGAAGTGATCGGTGACGTTCGCGGGCGAGGACTATTGCTCGGCGTTGAGATGGTGGAGGACAGAGAAACTAAGATTCCAGCGAGAAAACGAGGCTTTGATGTAAGTAGACGTTGCCTGGAGCTCGGCGCAAGCCTGAATGTCGGCCGACATTCCATGGCCAACATTTTTCGTATCGCACCGCCACTGACGGTAACCCGCGAGCAAATCGATACCGCTATCTCAATTCTCGATCAAGCCTTGATCGACTGCACGGGGTAATTACTGCGGCCAGCCTCCATCATGGCGATACCGACTTGCCCGGCATGGCGAGCCATCTGTAGCTCCTTGGCAGATTTAATCATGCGCATGTCGCTGATGATCGGTGTGACATCGCAATAACGCTTGGAGTCAACTATCAAATTAACATAAGCCCTGACCGCAGGGGGTGTCAGGTCCGGCTCAATGCCGATCCGGGCAGTAGTGCCGAGCAGGCCTGGCAGGGCTTCGCGCCATTCATTGCCCATGCCGTCGTTCCACAACTCTATGCGATCGACCACTGCCGAGGATTCGGCCAGGTCTTTTTCCATAGTCGGGGTGATCAGCACACTCTCGCCCTTTGCAACCACCACCAGCAGGGTCGGGCGGCCGAAATCCATATGCAGGTAGTCGTAATACCCGCTGTAGTAATAAACGCTGTCGTCGTCGGTGATCAGCGCAATATCAATACCAGAGTCAACCAACCGTTCTTTGAGTTTGGATATTCGATGCAAGAACATTTAAGAATACTCCCGGTAGGATTCAAGGCACGAAGCGAGCCTACCATTTGAGACCGGGTTCGAGTAGCCCAAACTGCTGATCGATGATCATCAGTAGCGCGGAGTTTATACGGTGAATCCCTCATCGATATTACAATGTGCGCTGGAGATGAAGTTGGGCTTGGCCTATGTCAGTTAGATTACAGCCCAGGCTATATCGCCTGGCTTGTGGAAAAATAATCAAGTGCGGTCGTTCACTAGCACCGCGCGGTAAACCTTGATCTGGCTCAGGGCGTCGTCGGTCCATTGTGGTGTATTGTGAGGGTGACTTTGGCAAGTGATCTCATTGCCAGTAAAACGATTGTGATCTGATCACAGACCAGGAGCGACCGCATGATGGCACCCGCTGGTGACTTCCAAGATAGGGTCGTTTTGCAGACAGGATTCAGGCTTTTCTTTCTCGGTGCTGCCTGGTTTGCCCTGACTTTTATGGTGATATGGGGCAGCGTCTACTTTTTTCATCTGGATCTTGCATTGGGAACATTAACACCTTCCCAGTGGCACGCCCATGAACTGATCTATGGATATGCCGGCGCAGTAATTGCCGGTTTTGTGTTGACTGCTGTAGCGAGATGGACCAACCGTAACACTCTGACAGGCGTGCCACTACTTGGACTCTTTCTGGTGTGGGCACTGGCCCGCTTCGGCTGGTTATGGGGCGGCCGGTTTGCCGATGTGGCGGGTCTGCTCGACCTGCTGTTCTGGGTAGGGTTGCTTCTTGCCGTTGGCCGGCCCATTGTAGCGGCCAAGCAATGGCGACAACTGGCGGTATTAGCCAAGCTGGCGTTGTTAACTGTCGGGCAGGGAATTTTTTATGTCTCCATCCTCGGCTGGTCGGAAACATCTCCCCGATTGGCAATCTACCTTGGATTGTTCGCCATTGTTGGCCTGGTTCTCATGATGCTGCGACGGGTGTTTCCGGTATTTGCTCAGGCCGCCCTGGGTACAGCATCGCCTCCGCCATGCCCCGCCTGGATTGATCGCATAAGTATGGTCGTTTTTCTGGTGTTCCTGGTTCTGTTTTTGCTTGATCTGGAGTGGCTTTACGTGGCCATAGCGGCTGCAGTCATGGCCTCAGTATTAACCGTTCGGCTTTGGTTGTGGCACATACGCTCTTTCTGGTCGATGCCGCTGCTTTGGGTTTTGTATGCCAGTCTGATATTTATCACCCTTGGTTTTGCGCTGTTTGCAGCGGTCTATCTATGGCCCCGGCTCTACTACCTAGCTGTGCATGCAATGGCGTTTGGCGGGTTAGGCCTGGTGACCTTTGCCATGATGGCCCGAGTGTCCCTCGGCCACACCGGTCGAAATGTTCGCGCCTCCAGACCTCTGCTCGGGGTGGCCCTTAGCTGTATGGTGGCCAGTGTGTTAGCACGCGTTTTGCTGCCCTTAGCCTGGCCTCAACACATGTACTTTGAGCTGGCATCAAGCCTGTTGCTGTGGAGCGTGGCTTTTGTATTGTTTCTGTGGATTTACACACCAATGCTGGTCCGACCACGTTGCGACGGGCTGCCAGGCTAGTCGAGGCTTCAGCCAGGCTGAATCTGTTCACTCTCTGTATGGGTAGCAACAACCCAACTGCCATTCCCACCTGAGTTTTTCAGCGGCTGTTTTCATAGTTCAAGAGTCGCTCATCGACAATTTGACTTGGATCAAGGCAGGAATCAGTTCAGACAACGATAGTTGTTGCGCCCTGGTCAACACGCTCTAGTAGAGGGAATCCTTGAACAAACCGTTACCCGTCACATCTGCAATAGATGCTCCAGGATTACTGCTCGCGCACGAACGTGAAGTCGATCCAAACGCCATGTTTATTCCACTTGTCGTGCGGATGAAGCTGGACCTTTCTGGAACAAGAATAAGCCTGAGCGATTGGCAGGTGTTTCCCCGTGACCGACGGATGAGTCTGATCCGCACGGCAAGTAAAAAGGAGACCGTCTTGTTTAACTCTACACTCACATCTATGCTGCGAGATGCAGGAAGTAATATTCGATCTGCAAAAAAAGTGGAGCCTGCAATCGCTGCCCAGTGGCTAGACACATCAGAGCCTGAATCTGTGCAAAGATTCAGAAAACTTGCCCGGGTTGAGACTGACTGGCGCTCGTTAAGTTACTTTGCGCGGTTTGTTCTTTGCTATGCAATGAAAAAGGGCGACATAGAGTTTTGTCGGAAGGCTATACAAGACCTATCTAGGCCGACCGCAAGCTAGCAACCGGTTTTGTCCTATTGTTGTCCGCCGTAGCCGACGTTATTGAAAGCAAAAACCGGCGAGTTTGTCGGACCACTGCATGGCTTGTGATGGCGTCATGTTGCCCTGGTGGATGCCAGCGGTGATCTTCCTGTCCGACCAGAAAAGGTTTTCGGGGGTCAGAACGTGTCGTTTGCCTCTTGTGTAACAGTTCGCAGTGGCGCCGGGTATACTTTTAAGGATCGATATCATCACCATGAGCTCCCACCGATGACTCATCATGTTTTCCGTTATGGCGGAGAGTTTGCCGATCTCGTTATCCAGCGCGCCGAAGGCACATACGTGTACGGCCCCGATGGACGCCCGGTACTTGACTTCACGTCGGGTCAGATGAGTGGCATCCTCGGGCATTCACACCCCGAGATTGTGGCGACCGTGCATCACGCTATCGCAGAACTCGATCATGTTCATAGTAGTTTTTTGTCTGATCCTGTACTGCGCTTAACGGAGGCGCTAACAGATATTTTGCCCGATTCACTTTCCAAGGTACTTCCACTGAGCACCGGTGGCGAGTCCAATGAAGCGGCCTTGCGGATGGCAAAAATGACTACTGGCGGTTTCGAGGTGGTGGGCTTCGATCGTTCCTGGCATGGGGTGACCGGTGGCGCCGCGGCCAGCACGTATAGTGGTGCGCGGCAGGGCTATGGCCCAACATTGCCGGGTTCACTCGCATTGCCAACTCCCGACGCCTATCGGTCACCGTTCGTTACCAACGGTCATTACAATTGGCAAGAGGAGTTGGACTTTGGATTTCAGATGTTGGATCGACAGTCAGTGGGGCGCTATGCTGCGTTCATCGCTGAACCGATACTAAGTTCAGCTGGAATAATCGAGTTGCCACCCGGGTATCTCAAAGCACTAAGAAATAAATGTACCGAGCGGGACATGCTGCTGATCCTCGACGAGGCGCAGACCGGTCTCGGCCGCACCGGAGACCACTTTGCGTTCGAGCATGAGGGTGTCGTTCCCGATATTCTGACTCTGTCGAAGACTCTGGGCGCCGGCCTGCCCCTGTCGGCAACGATCACCTCGGCGGAGATCGAGCAGCAGTGCCACGAACAGGGCTATATTTTTTACACGACCCACGCCGCCGATCCGCTACCGGCATCGGTCGGCGCCAAGGTTGTCGAGATCATAATCCGGGACGCGCTCTCTGAGCGCGCGAGGGAACTTGGAACCTACATGAAAGACCAGTTACTGGCGCTGCAAAAGAACCACGAAGTGATCGGTGACGTTCGCGGGCGAGGACTATTGCTCGGCGTTGAGATGGTGGAGGACAGAGAAACTAAGATTCCAGCGAGAAAACGAGGCTTTGATGTAAGTAGACGTTGCCTGGAGCTCGGCGCAAGCCTGAATGTCGGCCGACATTCCATGGCCAACATTTTTCGTATCGCACCGCCACTGACGGTAACCCGCGAGCAAATCGATACCGCTATCTCAATTCTCGATCAAGCCTTGATCGACTGCACGGGGTAATTACTGCGGCCAGCCTCCATCATGGCGAGCCATCTGTAGCTCCTTCGCAGATTTAATCATGCGCATGTCGCTGATGATCGGTGTGACATCGCAATAACGATTGGAATCAACTATCAAATCAACATAAGCCCTGACTACAGGGGGTGTCAGGTCCGGCTCAATGCCAACCCGAGCAGTATTGCCGAGCAGGCCTGGCAGGGCTTCGCGCCATTCATTGCCCATGCCGTCGTTCCACAACTCTATGCGATCGACCACTGCCGAGGATTCGGCCAGGTCTTTTTCCATAGTCGGGGTGAGCAGCGCAATAACAATATCCCGTGGGCGTCATCCCCCGGAAAGAGCCCAACTACAAGAGTTGGGGGTAAATCATGGCAGCTATCCTTCCAGGGCGTGCAAAATAGTGCGAAGTTTCTTGATCAGGCCGCTCTTTTCTTTTTTCGTCAGCCCGCTGGTGACTTCTTTTTCGAGTTGATTAAATCTGGGGAACAACTCCTCCATCAGGTGTAATGTCTTTTGGGTTGGCGCAATAATTAACCGACGGCCATCACTGGGGTGGGCTTTTCGCTCAACGAGTTTCAAGGTGTGTAAGGTTTTGACGATCCCGGTCAGTGTGCTCTTGGAGACTGATGATTCTTGAGCCAGTTGGTGAGATTCCTGGGGTCCCCAGACCCATAGCACCCAAAGCACAGTAAAACCGGTGAAGGACAACCCATGGCGGGCCAGCAGATCGCGCTCTGCCTTATTGCGAATGCTGTTGGCTGCACGAAAAATATTCGCTACTGCATCCATTGCACCAAGATCGACACCTAGCGCCCGCACGCGCTTGTGGGCCGCTTTCTCAGCAACTGTGATCGAGGTATCGTGAGCCGACTCAGTCATCACCGGTTTCCGGCAGGTTGCAACGGGCCAGAGTGGTTCCGGATTTCCAGGAGAACGATACTTCACGCCAGTAACCGGCGATCAGCTCGCGGGGCTGCAGACGGGTCAGTTCTTCGGTAGGCGAATCAAACAGCTGCAGTTGAAAATCGCCGGTAAAGGTGCGGCCGATCTCGCTCTGGTAAGCCGACATGGTGACCAGTTCGTCCAGGCTGTCGGTGCCATCTCCCTCGATGGCAGGCATAAGGCGGTTGTGCAGCATGGGCAGACCATTGACGAAGCCGGCGTTATCGCTGGTACCGGTGATTTCAAACTCGGCTTGAATAAGTCGCCGGTCATACGCCGCGATAGTGGCGCCAAAACGACCCCCCGGTTCCAGGCGGGCGCCGGCCTGGCCGACGGTAATGGGTCGGGTCATGTGAATGGAAGCCATCTTCTTGGGGTAACCCTGGTGTTGGCCCCGCACCAGTGCATAGTCTTTATCCACCCAGATGTAGACACAGCGCGAGTAGTGAGATCCGCGATACTGACAGCGAACCACGACGAAGGCTTCCATGTATTGGCTGCGCACTGGGTCCAGCAGTTCTTCATAACTGTCAGAGCAGCTTTGCCAATCGGCCCAGATCACTGCGACGGCACCCGGATCCTCATCGGCCGGCTCGATGCCTTCGGGTAGTAGTTCAGCAACCGCATCAGGATCGGTGCGGTATTCAAGTGTGAGCATGGCGCCGGAGTAGTGCCATGGTGTATTGGGCAGCAACGACGCCTGTCCGGTCGCTGTGCGTGGGAACATAAACCCCTTTACCATGATGGAATACCTTATTTTTTATTGCACTTTTGTCCCTCTATGATATCGTTCGGAGCCTAATGAAATCAACAAGTGAAAAACGATGACTGAGTTCAGAAACGTACTCCTGGATGGGTATCCAACGCGGGTCAGGCGTGAAGGCGATACTTTGATCAGTAACGATGGCCGCGAGGTATCCATCCAGAATGCGGTGCATCTTCCGCCAGCACAACCGCGCAAGATTATCTGTGTACATCTGAATTACCGCAGTCGGGTAGAAGAGTACATGACAAAACTACCCACTGCGCCCACCTATTTTCAAAAACCGGTCACGGCGTTATCTGCCCACGGCGCTGATGTGGTGCGCCCCCAGCGCTGTCAGTGGCTTAACTACGAGGGCGAAATCGCGATCGTGATTGGGCGGCATTGCCGTAACATCAGCCAGGCACAGGCTGCAGACTACATCGCGGGTTATTCGGTCGCCAACGACTACGGGCTTCATGATTTTCGCGATACAGATGCGGGCTCGATGCTGCGGGTCAAGGGCTCAGATACGCTGTGCCCGGTCGGACCGGCTTTGGTCACCGACTGGGATTTTCGGGGTAAGCAGATCTCAACCCGGGTTAACGGCAAGGTAATGCAGGACGGCAACACTGACGAAATGGAATGGGATATGCACTATCTGGTTGCAGATATCGCACGTAATATCACACTGGAACCAGGTGATATCCTGCTTTCAGGTACGCCCGCCAACAGCCGTCCAGTCGAGCCTGGTGACATAGTCGAGGTAGAAGTTGAAGGCCTTGGTACCTTGGAGAACCGGATTGTGAATGGCCCGACACCCATCCGCGATGACCTCGGCGCGCAACCAAGTAGCTCTGAAGAGGTTATATCCACTGCGATGGGGGGCGACTGGGAACATCGCGGCAAGCGTGTCCCGCAGGGCCAGGGTGCCAAGCACTACAAGAGCCAGCTCGAGGATTGACCGATTTGAATTGGTGCTTTCAGCTTTTGAGGGCAGTCTTTAAGACGTAGTCGGCCGATTCGAGGTGAGCGCGGGTAATGACCCGGCCACCGGAGAGTGCTTTTCGCGACAGTGCGTGATAAGCAGGCCAGTTGATGGTTTCTACCGCGCAAAGGTGATCTTGTGCGTTAAAGCAAAATGCTGCGGTCTGGGGTGCCTTTTCGCCATCGACCGCCACCACCTTGGAAGCGCCGCATGAATCTCCGGCCATTTGCAGTTTGATGCTGCCCTGATCGGACCAGAACCACGGCAGGGCATCATAGGATGTGCGCTCACCGCAAAGAGTTCTGGCCAGGGCACGGGCCTGGTCATTGGCATTTTGTACCGATTCGTAACGGCGGTGCTCTCCAGTAGAAGTCTCAAAACAGGCGACATCGCCAATCGCGTAAATTCCAGGAACGCTCGTTTCAAGAACCCGATTAACGTGGATGCCGTTGCCAGTGGTCAGTCCGGCCTTTTCTGCCAGTTCAGAGCGAGCCACGCTGCCGGCCCCGCATATCACCAGATCGGCCTCAATAAATCCGTCACGGGTGGAAACGCCGTCCGTGCGGATGGCGTCTACTGCGGTATTGCTGATGAACTTGAGTCCGCCCGTTTCATGCGCTTTTCGTACGCGTGCCGCGAGCGAAGGCGTCAGGGATCGACCGAGTATCTGCGGGGCGGCTTCAACCACGGTGACCTTTTGTCCAGCAGCGGCGACGGCAGCGGCAATTTCCAAACCGATAAAACCCCCGCCGATCACTGCCACAGTCTTTGTACAGCCAAGGCGGGTGCAGAGGGTCCGGGCATCATCCAGCGAATACAGTGAGAATGCATGTTCAATGCCGGGGATTGAAAGTACCCGAGGCTGCGATCCAGTTGCAATCACCAGTTGATCGAAGGAGAGCTTCTCACTATCACCCATCACTACGCACCGCTGATTAATATTGATCGCTTCAACCGATTTTCCCAGGCGAAGCTTGATGTTGTTTTTTTCGAAGAAATCAGCCGCACGCAGAAGGGAGAATTCCTCAGGCACTCCTGTGACGGCGTATTTTTTTGAAAGCGGCGGCCGATGGTAGGGCAGGTCAGTCTCACCTCCCAGCAGCGTGATTGTAGAACTAGAGCCGTTATCGCGCAGACTGGCAGCGCACTGTACCGCGGCATGTCCGGTGCCGATAATGATGATGCCGGCCAAGATCAGTCGTCGGTACTGGCTACGGTGACGATCAGGCCGTCAAGTTGGGGGGTGATCTCAATCTGGCAGGCAAGACGGCTATCGGCAGTGATATCTTCACCCTCGAGTTCCAGCATGGTCTCCTCCATCTCGCTGATGCCACCCAGGCCAAATTTGCCCGGGTCTTTCAGGTGAATGTGGCAAGTCGCACACATGCACGAACCCCCACACTCTCCAATAATGCCGACGATGCCGTGGCGCATGGCTTCGTGCATCAGTGTTTGGCCTGCGTTCGCTTCAACGGTAACGCTGGAGCCGTCATTTTGTTTGAAGCAGATCTGCGGCATTTCAGCTAACTGATGATTGCAAGACCTGCAGGGCCTTTAAGTCACTGTGAAAATCGAGTGCGTAATCACCACCCTCACGTCCGATCCCACTGATGCCTGTGCCGCCAAAAGGTGCGCTGAGATCACGGATCAAAAAGCAGTTTACCCACACGGTACCAGCGCGGACCGCGCGTCCTACCCGGTCAGCCCGCTTTGCACTGGTGGTGTAGATCATGCCGGCAAGCCCGTAGGGAGTGCTGTTGGCAAGCTCAATCGCTTGCGCTTCGTTGTCGAAAGACTGCAGAGTCAGCACTGGCCCGAACACCTCTTTTTGCACAATCTCAGAGTTATTCGATACCGGTTCGATCAAAGTCGGTTCGTACCATAAGCCACCCTCGCGCCAGATTTTGCCGCCAATCATTACGTTATCGCCGCATCTTCGGGCGCGCTGGACAAACCCGTCAATTTGCGCCAGATGATCTACATGAATTACCGGGGAGATGGTGGCGTTGTCGTTCCGACTGTCTCCCAGTACATGTTCATTGGTATAGGCCAGGAATTTTTCAAGAAACTTATCCCGAACTGATGCCTCGACCAGTAGCCGGGTGCCTGCCAGGCAGACCTGTCCGGCATCGTCGTATTGCCCCGCCGCTTTTTTTGCCGCTGCGTCTATGTCTGCGTCGGCAAATACAATCAGAGGACTTTTTCCTCCGAGCTCGGCAGTAAAAGGCACGAGATTTCTGGCGGCTGCCATTCCGATCAGTCGACCGGTTTCGGGTGAGCCGGTAAAGGAAACCCGGCGGACCCTTGGGTCGCCGACCAGGGCTGCCCCGATTTCTTCTCCGATCCCCTGGACGATATTAAACACACCCGGTGGAAAGCCTGCTTCATCGATCAGGTCTGCCAGGATAGAGGCGCTTAAGGGCGACCATTCGGCAGGTTTCAGGACGACCGTATTGCCGGCGGCGAGCGCCGGGGCACACTTCCAGGTAGAAAGCATAAAGGGCGCATTCCAGGGCGTGATGATCACGGCAGGGCCACAGGGCATGCGGATTACCCGGTTATCAGTGTTATTGGAACTCCAGGAACGCTCCTCGTATTCCACTGCGAGATCGGCGTAGGCGCGGAAATTTCTTGCGCCGCGGGGAATCACACGCAACCTAAGGCTTTCCTCCCGCATAGCCATATCAAGACACTCGACGCGGGCGATCTGGTCACTACGCTCGTCGATAAGTTCCGCCAGACGGTGCAGGTACTCCCCTCGGGCTGTGCACGAAAGTGCCGCCCAACTGGGGAAAGCCTTGGAGGCGCTGGTTAGTGCTGCATTCGCGATGCCCGCATCACCCCGGGCCATATGGCCGAGCACGCGGGTCCAATCGAGCGGTGAGCGGTCTTCGAAAGTAGTTGCGGATGCCAGGCGGGCGCCATCCACATAGTGATCTGGCGAGATCGAAACACCTTCAAGCTCAAAGCGTGCCGAGGAGTCGGTCATGACGAAAATACTGATCCAGTCTTAAGAGCATGCCCCGAGTGTCGAAAGGCAAAGGAATTCATCAGATGAAGTTCTGGTAGTACTCGAGTTCCCAGTCACTGGTATGGCCAAGATATTTGCCCCACTCGATTTCCTTGATCTCACAAAAATTGGCAACCAGCCCCTCTCCCATGGCTTCGACCAATGCCTCATCGGCGCGTAATGCACCGAGAGCCGCGCCCAGATTTTCTGGTACGCAGCGCTCGGTATTGATATTTTCGAAACAATCACCCGTCTCTGCCGGGGGTAGGTCGTATTGATGCTCTATGCCGAGCCGTGCAGCCTGCAATACAGTGGCTGCTGCCACATAGGGGTTTGCAGCACAGTCGGCCATACGATGCTCTATGCGGGTCGCACTGCCGCGTTCTCCGGGGATGCGAACCGTGGTTCCGCGGTGATCCAGACCCCAGTTGGCCCAGTCCCCCGACAGGCTCGCCGGGCGCAGCCGCCGGTAGGAATTAACGGTTGGTGCCAACAGGGCGGCCATGCCCTCATGATGCTGTATGAGCCCGGCAATGCACTGACGGGTAAGATCAGAAATACCCTCTGATGCATCAGGGTCTGCCAGAGCGTTATTGCCGTTGGTATCTGTGAAACTGAAGTTGACATGCAGCCCGCTGCCACCGCGATCCGATAGCGGCTTGGGCATGAAGCTCAACAGGTAACCGCGTTTGGCCAGTGTCTCTTTAGCCATGACCTTGAACAAAAAGATATTGTCGATCGCTGATAGTGCATCAGAGTATTTCAGGGTCAGCTCGAACTGTGGCCAATCGTATTCTGAGTTCAGTGATTCGATGGGAAGATTACAAAGCTCAGCCTGGCGCCAGATATCATCGATTAACCCTGCGGGGTCTACCGATTGTCCCGATCCATAAACAAATGCCCCCGGCGTGTCATAAGGCACCCATTGGCCGTCGTCTCCACGTTGAAAGATAAAGGCTTCCAGTTCGATACCGATCTGAGCATCGAGGTCTTTTTCCTTGAATTGCGCAATCGTTCGTTTGAGCAGGCTGCGCCCGCAGGTTGGCAAAGTAGTGCCGTGCCGTTCCAGGTCGGCAAGGAGTATGCCGGTATCGTCTTCCCAGCTCGGGCGAGCGTCGTTTGGATCAAACACTGCCTCTAAATCAGGCAGACCTTCGAGCATCATGGATCCGCTGACGGGCGAAAGTTCACGGTCATGGGTTAGCCCAAATAAACTGATGCAAAAACGGGCCTTGCCGGATTCGGCGACCGATGCTGGCAGGTATTTGCCACGGGGCAGGTTCAGGTGATCACAGAAAAGGACCCGCATGCGTTTATAGGCGCTCATATTCTCCTCCATCTACAAATTTATTTTTTAGGTTATAAAACTAAGATTCACTTTGGCATTAAACAACCCAATCTCCTCCTGGTGCTGTGACCCAGGAATTATTGAACACACTGAATGGAAACAGGAAGTGATTTTATCCCGCCAATAAAATTTGATCGCAGGTAGGCCTCAGGCCCGGATTGCTCTATAGAGTGAACCCGTTTGACCAGTTCCTGCAGCACGACTCGGAGCTCAAGTCGAGCCAGCCACATGCCCAGGCAGGCATGCACGCTGCCCTGACCAAATGCCAGGTGTGGGTTGGGCGTACGGTTGATGTTAATCGTGAACGGTTGCTCGAATACGGTTTCGTCCCGGTTGGCGGAGATAAACCAGAGGATGACCTTGTCCCCTGCGCTAATGTGATGACCCTTAAATTCTACATCTTCGATCGCGGTGCGGCGAAAGTGCATGGTGGGCGAGGCCCAGCGCAGCATTTCTTCAACGGCAAGCAGCCACTGCGCCTCGTCAAGTGTCCGAAGTTGGCTCAGCAAGCCAGGGTTGTCGATCAGCGCCTTGATCGATGCACTGATGCTGTAACGGGTCGTGTCATTGCCGGCTGAGACCAGTAGCGCAAACGCGTTCTTGAATTCAAGATCGGTGAATGTTTCACCATTTTTCATCGGTGCAAGGAAAAGAGACAGCAGATCATCTTTATTGGTGTCTCGGCGAAGAGCAGCCTGCTTCTCAGCGTAATCATAAAGGTCTTTGCCCGCAGGAGAGCGAAAGGGGTAGAACCGGTATTCATCGGTATTGACCTGATCGATGACATGGTCGGTGAAATCCGGATCGGTGTTGGCGATTAGTGAATCGCCCTTATCCACCAGCCAGTCAAGATCCTCATCGGGCAGGCCGACCACCCGACCCAGCATACGCATCGGCAATTTGCGCGCGATCATCGTAACCGCATCAAACTGTGGCTCTAGCAGGGCGTTGTCCAGAATCTCTACAGCCAGTTCGCGGACCTGAACCTCATAAGCTGCGATCATTTTCTTGCTGAAGGCCCGGTTAAGATGTATGCGCGCACGGGTATGTGTCGGGGGATCGGTTTCCTGGAATGTGCGCCGAGCTTCGACTTCATCGGGGGTCTGATCCTCCATACGGATACCATGTGCCGAGCTGAACCGGGCATGGTCGCGATTAATCGTAAGAATGTCTTCGTGTCGGGTAATTGCCCAAAAGCCAGGCCCGTCACTGCGGTCGACCCAGCAGATAGGACTCTTTTGGCGCAACCGCTCGAAGGTTGCGTGAGGTACGCCTTGGGCATAAGCGTCGTGGGAGGTGATGTCGGCATTCGCATCACCCGGTATTGTTACGTTTAAATCGGCCATGTTGTTCTTTGTTGCAGAGTTTCTTGGCCCATGTTAGTTTAGACCCGAACGATTTGTCTATAAGGAGTCACTGATCTACAAGTGACACGGTCGGGGAGGGGATAGCAATGGGAGAAGTGGTTGGGGCAGGGTTTCTGTCGCACGTACCCACCATCATGCTGCCCGAAGCACAGCGTCGGGAAATGAACAACGGTAATGAGATCAGCCTGGTTCCCGGCCTGAAACGGTTGCGGGCCGAAGTGCTGGATGATCTGTGTCCGGACGTTGTTATTGTGTTTGATACCCACTGGTTCTCACTGTTTGAATTTATTGTCACCGCGCATAAGCGCCGCGAAGGGATATACACCTCGGAGGAGGTGCCACGGGGTTTAAACCAGGTGCACTACGATATGCCGGGCGATCCTGAGCTTGCCCAGTCTCTTGCATCGCACGCAACTGACGCTGGAACGCGTTGCACCGCCAATGCAGACCCACAGCTGCCGGTCAATTACGGCACTGTCAATATTGCGAACTACCTCAATCGGGGTGAGAAATGGCTCTCGGTGAGCATTTGCCAGACGGCGACACACGAGGATTTTCTTGCAGCCGGCCGGGGGTTCGGTGATGCGATCCGCGCATCCGATTCGCGGATTGTGCTGATTGCAAGTGGATCGCTCAGCCATCGTTTTTACCCAATGAAAGAACTGGATCAGCATGAATCGTCTGATCCGAATCATGTGATCACGCCTGAAGCCCGCTCGGCAGATGAACAACGTATTAGTTGGTGGGAGCACGGTGATCACGCTGCGGTAGTCGATTCCATGGATGACTTCATGCGTCATCGTCCGGAAGGACTTTTTGGTCACTACCTGATGATGATTGCAGCGATTGGTGGTGCTGAATGTACGGCAGTCGGTCGGCGGTTTAGTGAATATGAAAACGCGATTGGTACTGGGCAGGTGCACATGTGGTTTGATCAGCCTGTGACAGGCTGGGTTTGATATGTTTCTCTCATATTTCCAACGGGGCTGTGTCGGAATGAAGTCGTGTTGGATTCAATGGGGGCTTGGAGTCTGGCGAGACATCGCCAGTTTAGTTTCAACCAGAGGTAAATAAGTGAGGACAAGGTAATGAAAAAGTCGATGAGTATGTTGTTGGTAGGTTTCTTGTTGTGCTTCACGGGTGCGGCCAGTGCAGAGTATCCGGACAAGCCGGTATCGTTTGTAGTGCCCTGGCCTCCGGGCGATCTTGAAGATGTGCTGACCCGGATGATCGCAGACGATTTTCAGGCCACTTACGGTGTGGCAGCGGCGGTAGTCAACAAGCCTGGCGGCGGCGGTGGCCCATTCCCTGGCGCCATGGAAGTAGCTAACGCCCCTGCGGATGGTTCAATGGTTGGCTCTTTTGTAATCGGGGTGCCTGTGGTGGGCCCGAAACTGGGCATTGATGGCCTCACGGCAGAGACCTTCGAGCCACTGGGTATTTTTCTGACCTATCCCTTCGTGATTGCGACCTCTGGTGATGCTCCCTACAGTTCAATGCAGGAGTTAGCCGTCCATGCCAAGAGCAATAAAGTCGCCCTGGGTCATTTTGGAGATCCTCTGACGCCAACCCAGGTGACTAAAGCAGGGGCGAAAGCACTCGGCTTCGAGTGGGCTTCAGATGCGGCCTTTGATATGCTCGATTGCAATACACTTGCCTCGGGTGACGTGGATGTCATCAATACCACCATACAGTTGATCCTTCCGTGTCTTGACAAGGTCAAGATCCTTGCATCGGTTACAGCATCAAGGATTTCCAAGGCACCAGATGCGCCCACCATGGGCGAGATCGTGCCGGAATTGGATATCTTCCTCTGGAATGGCCTTTTTGTAACCAAGGGGACACCGCAAGATGTGCGAGACAAGATCATCTCGGTCGCAAAAAAATCCATGCTGAGTGATAAAGCGCAGCAGGTGGCGAAAGACACTGGCGCCCAGGTCTACTGGATGGATGCAAGCGAATCTGCCGGGCAGATCAACAAAGACATCGCAACCATGGCGACGATTGGCTCCCTGTTAGGGGGTTAGTCGGTTCTGAGACTTACTCTAACCCCGGGGCCCACCCGGGGTTAGAGGCGTTTTCGATAATATCGGATGATCGAAATACTTATCGGCGCTCCTCCTGGGGCCGGCGTATAGAGGGGCGATCATGGCGCAGAAGCAGAGCGACGCTTCGGGTGTTTTGGCAGTAGAAGAACAGCCAGGCGAGGCAATTTTCGCCCTGGCAGTATGCGTGGCGTCGGCTGCTCTTGTGTTGCAGATAGACGATCAGACCAAGTGGCTTGAGGGCTCATCGTTACTGGTGCAGCCCCGCTTTTGGCCGAGCCTGTGCCTTGCGGGGTTCTCGATTTTTGCTTTGTGTCACCTGCTAAGCTCAGTGGCTCGCCAGGTCCGGTCGGGCAAGTATGGTTTTTTTCCGTGGGCTGAGCTTGCCAACTGGGCGCAGCCCATGGAATACGCATTGTATTTTATGGGATATGTTTTCCTGGTTCCGCAATTGGGTTATCTACCAACCACGCTCCTGGTATTGCCCGCCCTGACCCTGCGCTCGGGTTACCGCAAAGGGCGCGTGCTATTGGCAGCAGCTGCCGTGGGCTTGTGTACGGTGCTGGTTTTCAAGAGTTTCTTGCAGGTCAGAATTCCCGGCGGGCATTTTTATGAATTGTTGCCGGATGGCTTACGCAATGTTCTGATTTTGTATTTTTAGGAAACGCGGGTATGGAGATTTTCCTGTCAGCCCTTGAGACCCTGTGGCGGCTGGATGTAATCCTTGCGCTGTTGGTGGGCGCTGTGGGCGGTGTCATCATTGGCGCGATTCCAGGTGTCGGACCTGCAGTTGCGATCGCAATCCTGTTGCCCGCGACTTTCAGTATGGAACCAATTGTTGGTTTGACCATGCTGCTTGGTATCTATGGAGCCTCAATGTACGGTGGGGCGATTCCGGCTATCCTGATCAATACCCCAGGCACGCCGGTTAATGCGTTGACCACTTATGATGGCCATGCCATGACCCGACAGGGGCAGGCGGGTCGTGCCCTGTCGCTGGCTTACAGCGCATCGTTTTTTGGCGGTATTTTCTCGGTGATCTGCCTGGTCATTTTGTCACCTTATATAGCCAAGGTGGCTCCGCTCTTTGGTTCGCGCGATATCCTGATGGCAGCCCTTCTGGGTGTGATCCTGGTCGTCATTGCACATCGGGGCCAGACCTTTGCCGCAGGCATGCTGGTGTTTTTCGGCATGTTTTTAGATACCGTGGGTATGGAAAGCGTACGCTATACCAAGCGTTTTACTTTTGACCAATCGTGGCTGTTATCAGGCTTTGATCTGATCGTGGTGCTGCTCGGGTTGTTTGCCTTATCGCAGGCCTTTGTGTTGCTGGTCGGTCGCGACCGTAAAACCCAGGTTGCCCCGGTAGCGGGAAAGTTGTTTTCCGGTATGGCAGAACTGTTCCGTTACAAGCGGGTAGCGGCGTGTTCGTCGGGCTTTGGGGTCATCATGGGAATCATCCCTGGAGTAGGTGAATTTCTGGCTCAGTTTTTTTCTTACACGCTCGCTCAAAACCTGTCGAAAGAGCCACAACGCTTTGGTCACGGCTCGCCCGAAGGGCTGATTGCCTCAGAATCAGCCAACAACGCGGTGCCAGCAGCAGCGATGATTCCGTTGCTGGCGCTGGGTATCCCCGGTGAGGCCTTAACCGCCATGATGCTTTCGGTGTTTTATGTACACAGCATTATTCCCGGCCCCGCGCTCTTTCAGACCCAGCCGGATTTTCTGGTGACGCTTTATCTGTGTCTTTTTCTGGTCAATATTCTGGTCTTGGTTGTCCTGATGATGACAACCAATACTCTGCTTAAGGTGATCAACGTGCCGGGTCGTTTTCTCGGGGCGTGCATTTTGGTGTTATCTTTTGTTGGGGTGTACTCATTGCGCAACTCGATTATCGACTGCGCGGTATGCGCAGTGTTCGGGTTGATTGGCTATATCCTCAAGCGCCTCAAATTACCGTTGGTCCCGATCATACTGGGCATGGTTCTGGGCGGAATCATGGAACAGCGCTTCCGGGCCAGCCTGGCGCGTATTGAAACCCCACTGGATTTCATCAACCGGCCGATTTCCGGAACGATTTTTGCAATCATCATCATCGCTTTGATCGCACACTGCGTTGCCCTTATCAGGGCAAGAAACAAACGTCTATTGAACCCGGGCATCTGAACCCGGGTTTCATTCCGGCGCTTACCAGTGTCCGATCAGGATGCCAAAGTCAGCCTCGTCCCGTTCAGGCCCCATGGTTAATAACCGGTCGGCCTGCGCTTCGGTGCGGCTTTTAAGTTTGCGGTGCCAGGCAAAAAGAGCCTCATGCAGATCGGCGCGAATCTCAGCACAGTTCGGGTCATCACCAAGGTCGGTAAATTCATTGGGGTCATCCACCAGGTTGTAAAGTTGTGGGCGGAATCTCTCGTGCAGCACGTATTTCCATTGGTGTGTTCGGATCACCCGAGCCCGGCAGTCATAGGGGTGCAGGTTTAACAATGTACGTGGGCCGCGATCACTGTAATCAATCTCACTGATAATGTAATCGCGCCAGGACCCACTGGGTAACCGGCCTTGCATCAAAGGTGTCAAAGAGCGACCCTCCAACCGTTCGCTGCAGATTTTAGCGCCTGCGTACTCAGTCAAGGTCGGTACCAGATCAATGGCTTCTACTAGAGCGTCACTGCTGCTACCTCGTGTGCTATTGGCAGCATCTGATGGATCACTGATGATCAGCGGGATGCGAATGGAAGGATCATGGTGCAGGTCTTTTTCTCCCAGCCAGTGGTCCCCCAGGTAATCGCCGTGGTCGCTGGTCAGCACCACCAGGGTATTTTCCCTCAAGCCTTTTTCATCCAGTTTGGCCAGCACTCGGCCGATGTGATCATCTAACTGTTTGATGAGACCCATGTAAGTGGGGATCACAGTCTGGCGGACTTCGTCGCGCGAGAAGTTCTTGCTGTAATCCTGCGCCATGAAGGCCTGGTAGACCGGGTGGGGGTCGTGTCTTTCTGAATCGCAGCGAACGGCGCTTATCACCTGCTCAGGGCCAAAACAATCGTGGTAAGGCGCCGGGGCCAGGTAAGGCCAGTGCGGTTTAATGTAGCTAAGATGCAGGCACCATTTGTCAGCGACGGAGAGGTCATCGATGAAATCAAGTGCCCGATCCGTAGTGAAAGCGGTTTCTGAGTGTTCTTCAGGCACCCGGGCCGCCAGGGCGGCGTTGCGCATCTGCCAGCCGCTGACGATCTTGCCATCGTTATCGATTGCACTATTCGCCCATGTCTCCCAGGGGTTGTCTCCACCAAAACCATGACTGCGCAGGTAATCACTGTAGCCAAGATCGGCCGGCAGAATCGGGTCGGGGTAGAGCCCGGCAAAAAGCTCGTATGGCAAAAACCCGTTGTTGCTAAGGCGTTGCTCCTGAGCTGAGCCAGGGGGCACATTGAAGCGCGATG
>Ga0209041_1000576_pt1 | contig 25765 bp, 34 predicted proteins | sample SaaInlV_100m_DNA_4_FD_184647 | JGI IMG/M metagenome (GOLD analysis project Ga0209041, IMG submission 184647) | Marine microbial communities from expanding oxygen minimum zones in the Saanich Inlet - SI037_S2LV_100m_DNA (SPAdes) (version 2) | ecosystem: Environmental > Aquatic > Marine >... | reverse complement strand
TAACTTTGAATTATTCAGGCTCACATATTGCATGGATTGTTAGGTAATTACATTGTAATAACATTGACACTCATAGTTTTATTATGGGCCCATTGAAAATAAACATGGATATTTAGTTGACATTCATAGAAATATCATTAAGATTAGCATTACTGGAATTGACCAGCATATAAATAAAGAGTACAAAATGCAAACACAAGATAATAAAGAGGGAATGTATGAGGGCGTTATAGCCTGTTACCTAGACGAAAGAATAGACAGTGAGGAATTTTGGGAAGTTATAGACAATCGTATTTATGCAGAGCATGAAACAGTTATTGACTTCATTGAACTTGTAACTATTGATAGTGGTTATATTTATGCCTGGTTAGAACCAGACCAGGCCAATGAGTTAATTGTATCTTGCCCAACTCTTAAAGAGCATTTAATCCGTAAAGGCTTTGATGTTTCCAGTGAAGTTGACGTATATACTGATAGCAAAGGAAACAGAGTTTCTGTTAACTTTCACCAGGACTGTAACACTAGAATATAACCTAACCAGCCCAGCCCTACTAACCCCCTTAACTGGGGGTTTTTAGGTGAAAGAAGTACAATTTTAATAACTACATGAGGTAATACAATGGAAATACAAATAATAACTAAAGAAGATGTCAAGGATATGATTTTAGCAGCATTAAGTGAGGAAATTAAGCCCACGCTTTGGTGCGAAAATAACAGTGTAAGAATGGACATCAAGGACTTGCAAGAGCAAGTATTAATTATTAAATCTAATGTTAATCAACTTAAAAAAATAACAGGCTGGTCATCCGGTTATGATGACTATGGTTATGACATTGATAAATCATTGATAAAACGTGTTAATGATTTTGACGCTAAGATTAAAATACTTAATGATAGTATTTGTAAGATTGACACTATTGAAGTATTAGAAAAGAAACTTCAAGTAATTAATAAGCCTAAAGACTGGTAAATATAACCCTAACCCTACTAAGGCCCTTAACTGGGCCTTTTTAGGTAATACAACTATGAGGTTTAACATGTACAAAATAGACAATGCAAAAATTGCCCAGCATGGGCTTAAAAACCCAGACGGCCTGATTAGTATTATTAGGTTTACTTTACTCTCTATTCAACAGCCCTTGAGTTCATGTGATAGCATGATAAGTGATGTTGAAAGCGTGGGTTTAGGTTCAAGGTTTTTAAACGCTGGTAATCATGTTACAAAGCGTGATGGCCTAACCTATGCAATAGCCCATAAAAAACAGTTATTCAGGGACTTAAAAGCATACGCCCAAAATGGCCTTGATGATGTAGAAAATATCAGTAACGCTTTATATTGTGTTTACCAGATACCCCACATTGGCATGGTGAAAGCCGGCTTTATTTTACAGATGTTGGGCTTTGATGTTGCATGTATTGATAGCCATAATTTAGAGCGTCTGGGCTGGAAACAATCTCAAGTATCACTTGCTAAGGGCCTTAAGTATGAAACGAAAATAAAGAAAATTAAGGCTTATATTTCAATGACTCAAGAAAAAGGAACGGCCTACTGGTGGAATAGTTGGTGTCATTATGTTGCTGGAAATATTGGCAATAGAAAATTGACTACAGGCCAGCAAGTGAGCCAATTTCACGTTAGGTGTGTTATTAGGTAAGGCCTAGCCCTTGCTTACCTAATAATAGTCCCTACAATCGAAGATTTGGGCCCTTGTTTACAGGGTTTGACCTGTTTTAGCAATTATTTTTGATTTATTTTCATTTTAGGCCTTGACAGATTATTATTAATCGTGCTAAAATACTTACCAGAAATTAAGAAAAATAACAATAATAATAAAGGATGGTGAAAAATGAAAGAAAAAACAAATACTTACATGAATTGGAATAATAAAGAAATTGAACTTAATAAGGATGGATTTATTAAAAAATGGACTGACCATGTACAGGACCTACATGGATTAAAGAGTTGGCGTGATATTGACGGAACTGAAAAAATGTATAATGCTATTATGGACCAGGTAAGAGAGTTGGCTGGACATACTTTTGATTTAAAGGCTGATGATGTACATATTTATTATGGCATGGATGGTGTTGAAAGCCATAGAATTGGAAAAGAATATATAATTAAAAATGGTGAGTTAGTCCAGCACCAATATGGAAAGGAGGTAATAAAGTGATTATTAAAAATAATAAAAGAGTAAGGTCTGTAAAGCAATACAGAAAGGATGTACAGAAAGAAGTGTATGATATGTATAGACCAATTATTGATTTGGTTTACAAATTATATTGTGTACCCTCACAAGCAGATGATACTATGAAAGAAATTAAGGTATTATTAAAAGAAATTGGTCATGTAGATACAATAAATTTAAAGGAGGAAAAATAATGTTTAGAGAAATATTTAATTTAGAGGTTTATGGTAGCAGTAATTGCTGCCATGAGCCAATTTATACACCAGATACAGATGGGATAGGGCTCTGCTCATACTGTGGTGAGTGGGCCGAATTTGAAATAATGGAGGATGATGATGAATAGTTTAAATAACAAGCCAGCAGATGTAGTACATGCTCTGGCAGAAACTAAAAAGTTAGCAGAAAAGTTAAAGCCAATTAATAAAAGACTTGGTATAAATAATAGACATATTAGTAAGCACACTAGGGATAGAAATTCCTCTGTCGATTTTGACAGGTGGCTTAGAAGTGTAGGGTGCTAGCATGAGTAGAACAGGACATTTTAAATACTGGACTTTATCGGATGGACAATCTGTAAGGGTTGAGGATGTGATGGAAAAAACAGGGCTAAGTTATACAGGCTCTACCAGCAGGCTTAAGAGATTTTCTAAGCCAGAGGATGTGTTTGCACCAAGAAAGCAACAAGGCATACTGAAAGGTTCCACGCTTGAAAGCGTAGAGTGGACAAGTGAGCCCACGCAGGTTGTTGGTGGTATTCAGTGGCTGGCTGAATGGGAGGATGGAAAAATTATTACTGTAAGTGGGCCAGTGTATGACCGATATGGTGATATAATATCATCCAGAGAGCACCACGCTCTCATTAAGTATAGGGAAAAGTTACGCCAAGAATGGCGTGATAATAATAATATAATAAATAGGGAGGTCAATGATGACTGAAACATGGCTAGAAAAACTAGAGCGTGATGTAACCAGGAAAACTAAGGTAAGGCGTACATTACGCAAGGAAATTGATGAGAAAATCCAGCAGTTAAGAGTGTTGGACAAAGGCATTGAGGATATTGTAAGTAAATCATTAAGTGTACAAAAAAATCCTACTAGAGAGGATGTTGAATGGGACTTGATGGATGAACGATTGAATGGAGGTAAGTAATGATTAAGAGAGATATAAATGGTGTACCTTACACCTACGAAAATAAGGATGAACTGGCTTTTGGTACAGAGTTTGAGGAAAGTTGGGACAATGCTATGGAGTACGCTCACCATGTAATGAGTACGCCAGAGTTTGAGAAAGATATAAAAGAATGGTTAGATAATAAGAGTTAGTGTAACTCAAAAAGAGAGTACAATATTCTATGTTTGTTGCATGTGATTGTTAGTTTTATATACTAATAGTATTCAAACATAGAGTATTTACATGTAGCTTTCTTAGTATTACTAAAAGTGTGTTTAAGTTTTTACTTCCATTTTTCTTAAGCACACCTTTAGTAGTATTATTACTACAAAGGGCAATTTCTTGATGATATGAGAGGCTTTGCTAACAGAGGTGGGGAAATCTTGTACTAAAGAGCCTCTTTAAATAATTAGGCTAGGTGGAGCGTATATGGCAGTGGTTCAGCATGGACATAGCATTGGCTACGAGAGTAGGCTTAGAACTGAAGGTAAGAGTCACCTTCCCAACAAAGACTCACAATTAAATGTTAACTATAAAGGAGTTGTATATGAGTGAAATGTTACCACTAACTGGTGAAGTTGTTTTTAACAAACTTACCAATCCGGATGTGTATATGGGTAATACCAAGTACACGCTTACCATTGCTTTGGATAAGGCAGGTAAGAAACTAGCAGAGAAGAATGGTCTTGCCACTAAGGAGTATGAGGGTAAGACACAAATTACTTCCAAACGCAAAGCAGATTTTGGGCAACCTAAAGTCTACAATGCAGATAAGGAATTGGTTGATGTGAACCATGTTTCTTTGTTTGGTGATAAGGTAACAATGCTGGTTAAGAAAGGGAAAGCACCTTATGATGCTTACACATACCTGGAAAGAGTGCGTGTTGATGAAAAAGCAGATGGTGTTGAGGAGTATGACCAGAGCGAATTTTAATTTTGTAATTAAATAGTTAGGTTATAATCTTGGGGCATCTTCGGATGCCCTATTAATTTGAGGAGGAGTAAAATGGGGAATGAGTTGGTCCGAAAGGAACAGTGCCCAGACTGTAAGAAACTGGGAAAGGATACAAGTAAGGATAATCTGGCTGTCTATTCGGATGGTCAAACGCACTGCTTTTCATGTGGTGCTCATGGTTACACAACGCACACACACAAACCAATAGTAATAAAAGAACATAATACTGCTGAATGGATGCATGAGTATAGAGGTGAATTTTATTCACTTCCAGATAGAAAACTTAGAGCAGAAACATTAGAGAAGTTTAAGATTAAGTGTGAGAAAGGACCAAAAGGTGATATTATTAAGCACCACTATCCATACCATAATCAGAAAGGTGAGATGGTTGGTATAAAAACCAGGATGGTTACTAATAAGTCTTTCTTTGGTAAAGGAAATACCAGTAATACTAATATGTTATTTGGCCAGAATTTATTTAGGTCCGGAGGAAAATTCCTAACAATAGTAGAGGGTGAATTGGATTGTTGTTCAGCCTATGAAATGTTTGGTAGTAGATGGCCTGTTGTGTCAATTAATAATGGTGCTCATGCTGTAAAAAATATAAAAAATAATTTAGAGTGGATTGATTCTTTTGAAACTGTGGTCATTTGTTTTGATAATGATGAGGCAGGCCGAGAATCAGCCAAGCAGGTAGCACCAATTCTTGGGCCTAATAAGTGTAAGGTATTAACTCTTGCTAAGCATAAGGATGCTAGTGATTACCTAAGTAATGGTGATACTAAGTCATTCTATGATGAATGGTGGAATGATGCTAAGGATTACACAGTAAGTGGTGTTGCTACTATTGATGAGATGAGAGAGGCTTTACTGGATTATAAGAATACAGAACTCATGCCTTTGCCCGAATCTTTTGGTAATTTAAACTACATGATGAGAGGAGGGATAGCGAGAGGTGAGTTAGTTTCTATTATTGCTCATACTTCTATTGGTAAAACTACTATTCTTAATGAATTGATTTACCACTTTGCTACTAAAACAAAAGAGAAGATAGGATGTTTCATGGTTGAGGATAATATTGATGAAACAATTAGAAAGGTAGTGAGTGTACATACTACTGAAAACCTACAACTTATGAAACCAGAAGAACTTAATGTTGATAATATTATGGACTCTGCTATAAAGATTGGATTTGGCTCTAGTATTCAATTACATAATGATGGTGGTGGTAGTATTGATATTGATGAAATGTTCTCTAAGATTCGTTACTTTGTAAAGGGATTAGGATGTACTATAATATTGGTGGACCCATTACATACAGCAATCAAGAACTTAAGTAATGAGAATATTGAGGAGGTCATGGATAGATTCATTAAGTTATGTAAAGAAACTAAAGTAGCAGTCATCCTAAGTACCCATACCAGGAAGCCGGATGATGGTGCTCATCCTCACAAGATTAGCGAATATGATGTGAAAGGTAGTGGAGCAATACCACAGGCTTGCCATGCTAATATTCTATTCTCTAGGGACAAATTAGCAGAGGATGAGTACACTAAAAACTCAACCAGGATTAGAGTCCCTAAGTTAAGGAGGACTGGTCAGACTGGTGAGGCTGGATGGGCATACTTTAATCCGGAAACTGCCAGGCTTGAGAAAGGTATCAACCCAGACATGGGAAGCAAGGGGGATGATGTCGATTTTTAGTTGCGACATAGAAACTGATGGTCTAAGCCCCACTGTGGTGTGGTGTGTTGCTGTGCAGGATGTATACACACTAGAGGTGCAGGTGTTCTATGATTGTGATGCATTTAATGATTGGATAAATTCCGGTGATGTATTTAAACTTGCCTTTCATAATGGTATAGCATTTGATGTGCCTGTCCTGGAAGAATTATGGGGTACAGACTTTTCTAATATAGAGATACATGATACTCTATTACTAAGCCAGTTGGATAATCCTAGAAGAGAGGGAGGTCATTCACTGGCTAATTGGGGTGAGTATTTAGGTTTCCCAAAAGGGGACCATGAGGACTGGTCCAAGTTAAGTGATGAGATGGTTAAGTATTGTATACAGGATGTAAAGATAACTACTAAATTATACAAACTTATGATGCAGAAAGGATTAAGTGAGGATGCTATAGAACTGGAGTATTGTACTAAAAAACACTGCACATTACAAGAAAAGAATGGCTGGCTCTTTGATGAGCATGGTGCAATACTTATATTACAGCAGATTAATGAGGACCTAAGAAAAGCAGAGGAAGAGGTACATGAGAACTTTCCACCTCTACCTGTATGGAAAAGTAAGAAGCCTATTAAGAAGTCAAGCAGATTCAATAAGGACCTTACCAGAAGCATAGCATATCAAAGGGAAGTTGATTTAGAATGTCATACTAATGAGGAGGATGACTATGGATACTGGACCTACCCAGAATTAAACTTAGGTAGTAGACAGCAGGTAGGTAGACACCTTATGCATTATGGTTGGAAGCCAGAGGTTTTTACTGAAACAAAGAGGCCAAAGGTTGATGAGTCTACCCTTAAGGATGTTGATATACCGGAGGCCAAAATTATAGGTCGTTACTTAATGCTACAGAAAAGACAGGGACAGATTAATGGCTGGCTTGATGCATTAAATAAAAATACTGGCAGGATACATTGCCGAGTACATACTATGGGAACTATAACTCACCGAATGTCCAGTAGTAACCCTAATTTACAGCAGGTAACTGCCAGTAATAAAGAGTATGGTCCAGAGATGAGGGCCTTGTTTACTGTACCGGAGGATAAAGTATTAGTAGGTGCTGACCTTGCTGGTCTGGAGCTTAGATGCCTCGCCCACTATATGAATAGTGATAACTATACAAAGGCATTACTGACTGAGGATATACATTCACTAAACCAGAAGTTAGCAGGACTGAAGACAAGGGATAAAGCCAAGACATTTATATATGCTTTCCTCTATGGTGCAGGGGATGCCAAGATTGGTAGTATTGTAGGTCGTGAGAGTAGCGTAGGTAAAACCATTAAGGAACGGTTTCTAGAAAACACACCATCCCTAGCTAAGTTGAAAAAACAGGTAGGAATAGCTTCAGATAAAGGATACTTAAAAGCATTGGATGGTAGACACATAATAGTCAGGAGTGAACATGCTGCCCTTAACTTCCTATTACAAAGTGCAGGTGCTATCATAGCGAAGAGAGCTTGGGTTATCTTCCATGAGTTGGCTACACATTTAGATTACAAACAACTCGGTGTCATACATGATGAGATACAGATAGAATGTAGACCAGAGGATGCAGAGGAGATAGGTAAGCTAACAGTAAAGGCTATGGAACTAACAACAGATTATTATAAACTAAGATGCCCAATGTCGGGTGAGTACAAAATAGGGAGGAGTTGGAATGACACACACTAGAATTTATGATATAAGAACACCTATATGGGATGGTGGAGATGGTCGTAGGTCTATAGGAGTAGCTACTTTTAGAGTGCCTTGCTTAGTAGACATTACATATATGGACACTGCTGGTAAAAGACTGTACCCAGATACATACAATGTAACAAAGGAATTTGCATCTAAATATCCAATAAAGAAATTTGGTAGTAGTCCAGAACTGTATGTTATACCTATAGAGGAGTTGATAGTAGATGAAAGATAAAATAAATCCAGATTACTATACACAAGGTATAGATTGTATTGATTATATTACTTCAAAGAACATGAGTTTTCTTGAAGGAAATGTGGTAAAATATGTAACACGACACAGAATGAAGAACGGACTAGAGGACCTACATAAAGCACAATGGTATCTAACCCGTCTAATACAGGATTACAATGAGAAGGGAGAAGAAAGTGAGACTAGCAAATAGTAAAAATATAAATACAGTAATACCAGATATATATAATGTAATGAAGTCAAAGGAATATTCTGGAGACTTACAAACAATAGCAATGCAGGCTGGGCGAGAGGTAGAGGAGGCAATTAAGAATGCCTTTGAGCCTTACGAGCAGAAAACAAACTTAAGGATGTCTGGCATAGGCAGATGTGAAAGGGCACAGTGGTATGCTGTGAAAGGGTACACACCGGAGGAGCTTGATGGCAGTGTGTACCTTACCTTTTTGCAGGGCCATGTCCTGGAGGCTGTGATTGTGGCCCTAGTTAAATTAGCCGGGCATAGGATAGAGGACCAGCAGAAGAAACATACTGTTGAGGGTATTAATGGCTCGCAGGATTGTACTATAGATGGTGAGTTAGTAGATATTAAGACAGCAAGTGCCTGGTCATGGGACAATAAGTTTACGCCCACTGGTATAGCAGATGATGGCTTTGGTTACATCAAGCAGTTATCAGCATACGGTAAGAATGACAACAGGGAGCATGGTTACTTCCTTGCTCTAAATAAAAACAAATCAACTCTTAAGTTATGTAAGCAAGAACTTGAGCAGGATGTTGATACTTTTATTGTTGACTTAAAAGATAAGATGGAATCTGATACACCACCAATGAGGTTGGCTAAAGCTACTACCCTAACTAAACAAGGGGAAGAGAAGCTATGCATGACATGTGCATTCTGTAACTTTAAGAATGATTGTTATGGTAGTCTAATAGCAAGACCAATTCCATCTGGTAAGATAACTAATTATTTTGTTGACAATACAGGAGCAAGTTTTTGAAACAATTGCCAGAACTAAAAAAGTTTATTGCCTCTACTTATGATACTTGTTTGATATGTGATGAACTTGAGATTGAGCCAGAGGAATTATTAGATGCCTTTGAAGATAAATTAATACAAAAAAAGGATAGATTCCTAGAAGACTTTGAGGAGACATAATGGGTACAGAATATTTAATATTAAGTAGCATACTAATACTAGCAGGTGCTATTGTAGTTTACTTTACAAACAAGCAGGCATACGAAAGAGGTATTACTACTGCTGTATTACTACATAGAAATGGCAGACTAAAGTACCATGATTATTATGATAAAGATGGTGAAAGAATGGTTGACATTGACATTGCACCAATGGATGATGAAGAATAAAAAACATCCTATTATAAACAAACTTAAGTACGCCCTAAGACATGATAAGTTATGGCATACTAAAGTAATTACTAACAAGAAGAAAGAACAAAAGAAGAGAGGAGATTATGACGAATACAAAACTACCGGATAAGTTACCATCATCATATGCTCTAAGACGCAGTAGACTATGGCATACTAAAAAAATTACTAACAAGAAGAAGGAACAAAAGAAGAGAGGAGACCATATTGAACAAATTACCAAATGATTACCAGAACTTTATAGCACTAAGCAGGTATGCCAGGTGGCTACCTAAACAGAATAGAAGAGAAACATGGGAAGAAACGGTGGCCCGATATTTTGACTTCATGGAAGGACACCTAAAAGAGAATACCAATCACGAGTTAACAGGTAAGACCAGGAAAGTTCTTGAACATGCAGTGGTTAACTTAGAGGTTATGCCTAGCATGAGAGCCTTGATGACAGCAGGACCTGCCTTAGCCAAGAATAATATAGCAGGTTACAACTGTGCCTACTTGAGTGTAGACCATTGGAAAGCATTTGATGAATGTTTATTCATTCTTATGCATGGTACAGGAGTAGGCTTTAGTGTTGAGAGACAATTCGTTAATAAACTACCAGATATTCCAGATGAATTAATAGATGCTGAGGATACTATTGTTGTACAGGATTCTAAGGAGGGGTGGCAGTCAGCATTCCGTAAACTAATTACTTACTTATATGATGGTGAGATGCCCAAGTGGGACTTCTCTAAGGTCAGACCTAAAGGCTCCAGGCTAAAGACATTTGGCGGAAGAGCAAGTGGACCAGAGCCATTAATAGATTTATTTTACTTCACTACTAATATATTTAAAGAGGCATGCGGGCGTAAGCTAACTTCATATGAGTGTCATAGAATGATGTGTAAGATTGCAGAGGTAGTTGTAGTGGGTGGTGTTAGGCGTTCAGCTCTTATTAGTCTATCTAATCTAACTGATGAGCGTATGCGTAACGCTAAGTCTGGTAAATGGTGGTCTGATACACCAGAGATGGCACTCTCCAATAATAGTGTATGCTATACAGAGAAGCCGGACATGGGAATATTTATGAAAGAATGGCTATCACTATATGAGTCTAAGTCTGGTGAGCGTGGTATCTTTAATAGAGAAGCGGCAATTAAACAGGTAGATTCCATAGGTAGACGAGAAATAAACCATGACTTTGGATGTAATCCTTGCAGTGAAATAATCCTAAGAGATGGCCAATTTTGCAACTTAACAGAGGTAGTGATACGCAGAGCAGACACACAGAAAGATATACTCCGTAAGGCAAGATTAGCCACCATACTGGGCACGTTTCAAGCAAGTCTTACGGACATAAAAAGACTTAGGCCGAAATGGGTACAAAATACAGAAGAAGAATCACTGTTGGGAGTCTCATTAACTGGTATAATGGATAATACTTTTATGAATGGCTCTGAGGATTCCTTATTGCCTAAATTCCTTGAGAAAATTAAGAAGGAAGTTGTTAGTATTAATAAGGAATGGTCCGGCATGTTAGGTATTACTCAAGCTACTGCTACTACTGCTATTAAACCTAGTGGTACAGTTAGCCAGTTAGTGGACAGTGCTAGTGGTATACATACCAGGCATAATGATTATTATTTAAGAAGAGTAAGGGCAGATGCTAAAGACCCCATAGCACAGCTAATGGAGGACCAAGGCATCCCTTGTGAACCGGATGTAATGAAGCCCAATAGTGTTAAGGTATTCACATTCCCTATGAAAGCACCAGAGGGTGCTGTACTTAGGAATGATAGGAGTGCTATTGAGCAGTTAGAGTTATGGCTCACATATCAAAGGTATTATTGTGAACACAAGCCTAGTATTACTGTCAGCGTAAGAGAACATGAATGGATGGAAGTAGGTGCATGGGTGTATAAATACTTTGATGAGGTCAGTGGTGTTAGTTTCTTACCACACTCTGACCACTCATACCAACAAGCACCGTATGAGGACTGTACTAAGGCCGAATATACAGCACTGGCCAGGAAGATGCCAAAGGCTGTGGACTGGGGCTTAATTAGTAAGTATGAGCTTACAGATATGACAGTTGCAACTAAAACATTAGCTTGTACTGGAAATATTTGTGAGATGGTTGATTTAACAGAAGAAGAGAGGGAAGTAGAATGAATACTATAATTTTAATAATAGCATTACAAGTAGCTGTTACACTTTTAGCAGGGTGTAGCACCATGCAGAATAAGATAGATGAAATGAATAGACTAAACTGTGAAGTTCCACCTGTTCATTCTGTATGTGAGCCTAATGAATCATTACTAATATGTGATTCAGCAGACAAAAGGGAATGTCAAGGGTGGTTAGTAGAATGAGAATATTAGAAGGAGTCTTATATACTATTTATTTTTTATGTGGGATAATTTCTGCAGGTGGTATAGTATATATAGTTATGTGGCTTGAGGCTTTGAGAAAAGGTTGGTTAGTGTGATAGACTTTACAAAGGATTCAGAGTACATAAGGATGTATGGTAAAAAGGGAGGGGAGATGTTTAACTATAAAGGAGTAAAAATGTTAGAGAAAATAAAGCAAGGTGCTGATGGTGCAATAGATGTAGGTATTAAACTAATCAGTCTATCAATTGTATTACAGGTTATTTTTGGCAGTAAGGTAGCATTCCTAACTGGCAATGTAATTGGTTCTATACTTGATATTGTTTGGACTTTAGGCAACGCTGGACTAGCAGGCATCATTGCCGCAGGTATTATCTGGAAGTTACTCGATAAAGATATTACTAAGGAGCTGTCTGAATGAATGACATGTTAAAAAAAATACTGGAAAATAAATCATTAACCGTCTTCTTGGGCATTGTCGTAGTGGCATTAGTCTTTGGGTGGTTTGGTGGCTAAAAAGAAAGTAGAAAAAAACACTTGGGGTCTTGTCCACATGGATGGGACTTCCAAGTTACAATGGAAACTAAAAGAAAAGAAAGAAACTAATCCTAGATTTTGGCGTTCAGACTGGAGGAAGTAATGGACAATCCTATAGTGTTTAACATAGCACCTGTAGTAGCAAGTAGACCAAGAGTAACAAGATGGGGAACATATTTTGCAAAGAAGTATTCTAATTTTAGAGAGGAGTTTGCAGAACTTCTTACTGATTATAAAGCTATACCAATAGATGGATTATTATCAGTGAGGTTGGACTTTCATGTACAATTACCTAAGTCATGGTCAGCTAAAAAGAAAATAGAGAAAGAAGGGAAGCACTGTGATAACAATGCAGATATTGACAATTATGTTAAGGCAACCCTGGATGGCTTAGAGGGACAGTATTACCATAATGATAAACAAATTGTAATGATAAGAGCACGCAAGTATTGGTCAGACAATGGGCGTATTGAATTTGAATTTGAGGAACTAAAGGGAGAAGACCTTGTCACTAAATAATAGTAAAGACATTAAAGAAATGCGTAAGTTTGATGTGGATTTAGAATTTGGTAAGCAGTGGGAAGAACACATAGATGAGATGTTCTCTGGTGCTAAGAAGTGTGAGGTAAAAACGGAGAGGGATAAGTGGGCGAGTACAGGTAACATCTGTATCGAGATTGAAAGTTATGGTAAACCTTCGGGCCTAACTAGCACAGAGGCTGAGCTATGGGTACATAACTTAGTTAAGGATGGGGAGTTGTGTTGTAGTTTAGTATTTAATACTGATAAGCTACGAAAGATAATGCAAGAGATGAAACCTTACACCCTAATGGGCGGTGATAACAATGCGTCTAAGCTATACCTGGTTAATATAAAAGAATTACTTAAGCAGGTGGGTTCTTAGGGTTTCTTAATTTTTCTGGTAATAGCCCTGCTTTCTGTGGGGCAAACACAGTATCCTCTTCCGATGCTGTTCTATTCTTGTTACCATGAGGACCAAAATTAACCCAAGAGTTTTGTCCCCTGGTTTCACTGGCCAGTGCTTTAACAGCTGTATCTGAATACATATTAGAATGTGATATGAAAGCACTCTCTTCACCCTCTGCTCTAAAACCTACATCATTCTTTGCGTGTCCAAAGTAATCATGCACCACTCTAAATATATCATTAGCTAATGCAACTTGACCACTAATCATAAATTCAGTAGGTGACAATAATGGATGCTCAATACTCTGTTGTTCATCACCATAACCTTCTCTAGTAGAATATACCCACATATGATTGTTATCTAATATATCTGCTACCGCCTCACTTGGAACAGAGTATGGTGACTTCTGTCCACTAGGTATAAACTCTACCTGTAAACCGGCATTTAAAATATACTTATATTGCTCAAGAGTTTCATTAAGTAAAGCATCATAAGCCTCAGCTACCTCTGGCTTTCTAGGATTGTGTTTCATAGCATCATATGCCATAGCTACCCTTGCACCAAACGCCTTGTCTAATGGTTTAAATACTTTTAAATTATCTTTTCTAATACCAGCATCCATTTTGTATTGCCTGGCTAATCTTCTAATTTTTCTTGTGCGTCTAAAATCTATACCGGATTGGGCCATGAGTTCACTGTGTGGTGTTTCCTCTATCTGTGCACCATTTAGGTCAGCCATAACTAGAGGACCAACCTGCACCACCCTAGGCGATGAAACAATTTTCTGACCAGTTTCTTTAATATAAAAATAACCATACTTATTAGGATTCATTCCTACTTCAGCCCATCCGTCAATATTATTCAGTGCATCATTAGCCATTTGCTCAGCTTGTCTTTCATTCAAATCTACCCAATCACCAGTCATAGTAGCAAAGGTAGACTTAGCACCACCCATAGCAACTTTCTTAGCTGCAGGACTGGATTGTACAAATTCCACATTATCTAATACTGCAGATTTAGCATATCCAATCACCTCCATAGGAGTGCCTACTGTATGCACAGTGACTACCCATGTATCTGTATTCTCATAAGCAGGTATGTCTAACCTAGACTTTACTTTATAACCATTATATATTCCTATATATCCTTGTCCACCACCTTGCCTTATTAACTTACCAGCAACTTTTTTACCCACACCAGCAAGTATTTCTCTAAATGTTGGTATCTTTTGTACAGCATCTAAAGTTTCTATTCTAGAATTTTTTATTACTGCAGATGCCCACTCATAATCCTCATCTAAATTTACTTTAGGATTCTCTTTGTTCTTTTTATTTGCTAATTTTTTTAGCTTATCACTTTGTTTAAAGTTAGGTGAATCTGTACTAGACCGATACTCTCTTATATCATCAGTTGTTACATTCCAACCCAGTTTCATATTTTCAAACTTATCTGTTGCAGATTCTGCACGAGCCTCTTTATCTCTAGAACCTACTTCTCTAACTGCAGTTGGTTCAAAGACAGCTGCACTTAATCCGTACCCTGTACCATTAGACACAAAGAATCCTGCATACCCAGCATCTTTTATAAGTTTATTTTCAATATCACTTCTACTTTTAGCATCCATTGGAGGAATGTTATTTTGCTCAGCTATTCTATTCCTTTCAATCCTAAAACCATCAGGGTCTGCTTCTAAATCATACAACTTATTAACAGGTATTTTAGCAATGTATTCAACTGGTCCTAATCCATTCTCTTTCTTATACCCAAGAGGATGTCCTACATTTAAACCAAAAGAGATGTAACGAGGGTTTGGAGCTCCCTGTCTAAAATTTTCACTTCTCAGACCAATAGTCTTACCATCAACCATTTCACCCTGCTTCCTTGGGTCTAATATTTCTATTCTCTTATTGTTACTCCAATGATGCATGAGCACATTACCATCTTTATCTGGGATGGGCTTTAGTCCGCTTTTTTCATCATGCTCTTTAGCTGATTTTATATTCTTCCAGTCATCAATTCCATCATTAATATATCTTAATACATTAGGGGAATAAGGGTCTGGTGGCCATCCTTGGTGTGGTCCGGTTGCACATACTCTAGGCATTAGTCATCTCCCAAGGCTTCAGCACCCAACGTACCTACAGTTGCTCTTAATATAAGGTCAAAGAACTGTTCCGGTGTTTCAGCTAATGTCTCTGCTAGGCCATCACCATAGAGTGAACTCAAAAACTTATCTGCTAAACCTAATGCTGGGCCACCTACATATCCAGTAAAAGACTCCTCACCTACTAGTGGTACACCAACAGCACCTATTAAATCAATAGGCCCACGCTCTCTTTCTGAGCCACGTATTTCATCCTTAATAGACAAAGCTAAGGCCGCCATTCCTAAAGCTGCACCAACAGCAGCTAATGCTCCCATCTGACCCATAAAGTCTGGAGTACATTGCTTAGGATTAATCTTACGAATAACTCTTCTAGCAATAGTATTACCAAATAGAATAGGGAAAGACTTAAGTTGTGCTAATAATTGCATGTCTGGATTGGACATCCATAGTGGTCTATTAACAGCAGTAGGTTCCAGTGCTACATCTGTAACAATCTTTCTCATCCAGGGAACAATCATGTCTCTTACTCTAGTTTGAGTACCATCACTCTTAGTAATCATTGTTTCTAACCACTTATCATTTAGTATATCAATCTTATTACCACCAGCTCTATACATAGCCTCAAAATCTTGGATGGTCATACCATTCTCTCTTAGTTCATTTACAAGGCGTTGTCTTGCATTACCTTTAATGGTTTTTAGTTTCCTGGCCTGTCCTTCTATCATCTTTAAACCAGCAACAGCTGTCCATGCACGTACAAAGTTAGTATATTGTGTTAGAAATCCACCAGCAGGAGTACGAAAATATAGTTGAAGAATTTGGTTGTTGTCTCCAGCAAATAACTTATCAACTCTCTCATTATATGCAGGATTAATAGCAAATCCCATTACTCTAATTAAGTCTCTGGAAAAAGAAGTCTTAGCTTCTCTTCCTTCGCTACCTCCATATATACTACGCCTAAGTCCAGATAGCATATGTCCAGCAATTCGTGGTGAGGCCTTTAACATGTTAAGCCAGCCTGCTCTTTGTCCCATCCACATTGGTTCTGTTATAGAAGAAATAGTAGCCATACCTAAATATTTTATAGCAGCTACAGTTGCAATCTTCTTATATGCTTCTTGTCTTGTTCTACCTGCATCATCCTGTGGTCTCTTATACACATGGTGAGCAGCATCATACAAGTCCCACATCTTCTGGGCCTGCGGATTAGAAACAACACCACCTTTTAATAATTCATTGATGTCTTCATTAAGTCTGTTGGCATTGTTTGCACCAAAAGCCTCAGCAGAAGCTAGACGAATAGAACTATTCATTAAGTAATCACCCATAGATTCTAAAGGACTTTTCTTTCTGAACTTCTCATCTAAACGATTCCAACGACCATCTCTTGACTTCTCGAATGAAGGTCTATTAACTCCTGTCCTTGACCTAACTTTACGTATCTGCTCTGATGTTAGCGTGGATGGGTCAACATCATTAAGTATGTCATTAAGTATTCTTTGACGTACTTCATCAGCAGTCTCAATTATTTCACCAGTTACTTTATCTTTTGTAGGACCAATTTCTACATCATCCTTCAATGACTTTAAGAAAGCATCAGGGTCTGCTTTGACTGCTTTCTTATCTATACCTCTAGTTAAGTAATCCTTAACAAATCCAATCTTTAATCCATCTTTACCTAACCTACTTTGTAGTGAACCAAACACTTTACTACGAATGGCTTTTAGTTTAGTAATATCAGCTTCGAGTTCTGACATTCTCTCAGCACCTAATCTACTACTTACTTCTTGCTTAAGACCGTTATCAACCTTAGCTTCCAGAACTTGTCCTATATATGTATCTATATCAATAGCAACCTTCGAACCAATCTCACCAAGTAATGGAGTATGTTTAGCCCACTTGTCACGTATGTCCATGAACGGTTCAACATACTCACCGACATTCTTGCCTTTGAGAGAATTAAAAGATGGGTTGGTTTGTGTCTCACCTGTACCTGATTGTACATCAGAGAATGAGCGGAGTGCTCTATTGAGATGGAAGAAGTCTTTGCCAGTCTTTGCATTTTGGCGTACTGTTTCCATAAAGTCGGTTGACCTATTAAGCAAAACATCACCAGCTTGTCCAGTTAACTTACGAAATGTAGATTTATCTAGCCTCTTAAAGTCGTATAGTTCTGGTATTACATCTATTGGTTTAGCTAGTTCTTTGAGTTTTGTTTCTAATTCTGGGCCTTTGTAACTGCCTAGTAAATCTTCATATTGCTTTTGGTAATCGGCAACTTGTATTCCGTAATCTTGTCCTGCCTGTTCTAATTTTCCAAAGTTTTCTGAATCTAATATTTGTTGACCTTGTTTGGCTTCTCTTTTTTGCTGTGTAGCTGCTTGGTATCCAGGAATAGCACCAAAGGATTGACCCATTATTGCACCAGTTAATCCTGTACCTACAGATTCCATAGCAGTTATATCCCTACCCCCAGTAGCAGAAGTAAGTTCAGCTATCCAATCTTGTGCTGTTTCAGTTCCACCCTCTTGTATAGCTATAGCACTAGACTTTTTAAGACCAATCATTAGAGCATTAGAAAACTGCATCTTTTCATAATTGTTTAATGACTTAGCAATATCTTCAAAACTCTTTCTTACATCTAGGGGTTTACCACCAAATCCTTTTGCTATCCTTCCAGGAACAATCCAATCTAGGGCAGTTACTGCTGCAGTTGCAAATGTTAGATTGAGTTTTTCTTGAGCACTATATTCACTTACAGGTTTATTATTTTTTGAAACATGTGTATTAGCTACATCATCCAAATTTAAAAAACCTGCCAATGAGACAGGTATTCCTTTACGTAGTACAGCACCACTAACAGCAGCCGCTGCACCACCTGCTCCTGCTACTGGAGCTACTATAGAACCAAGTATAGCAGAAGCTAATATTGCTCCACTTCCTGCTGCATTTTCTTTAGCTCTTTCTAAGGCCCAGCCTAACTTATCAAAGCCCTGCTGTTCTCCGAAGTTACCTTCATATTTAGGTTGATAATCTTCTTTACCTAACTCTCCAGATTTTTCAAGGGACTCTCCCCAAGAACTAAGAAAACTATTTGAGCCTACTATATCATCCAGTATCTGAAGGCCACCACCAAATCCTATTTTGAAATTATCCCAGCTAGTAGCAAGAGGGTCATTCTTTTTAGGTGTACCAAAAGGGTCTGAACCCATACCAGCAAAGGGGTCTGAAGATATACCAGCAAAAGGGTCTCCTCCAGTACCAGCAAAGGGGTCTCCCCCAGCACCACCAAATGGATTCTCTTCTTCTTCTTCTCGACCAAACAAATCAGCCATAATTACTCACTCCTTAAGAAAAGAACTTATACCATGGGTCTTTGTCTTCATCCTCAGGTTTCTTTTCCTTATTCCTGGGGTCTTTGTCTGGATTCCTCGCATAGAAAAGTGCTTGAGCATTTTCCATAGTAGGTAACTTCCCAGCCATTGCAAGTTCGTGCATTAAGGCATTGATTGCATTACCTCTAGACTGAGCTGCTGCTTTTTGCTGTCCCTCATCCATCTTACCAAATCCAAGTATATTACCACCACCATCAATAAAAATAGAATCTGCTAATTCCTTTGGACTTAAAATCATATTCTTTAATGCAGTATAACTTGAAGAAGCATTCTTTGCTAGTGCGTTATTATGTTCCAATAGTTTGCTTGCTCTATTAGGGTCATTGTTACCAAGCTCTGACATTAGTAATCCTAATTTATATACAGTGTCTTTGTCCTTAAGACCTATCTTAACTCTTTCTGCAAAACTTAATTCTTTCTTGGGTGTCTCATTATTTTTCTTAGCATCATCAATTTGTTTCTGCCTGTCCATAAGTTCAGTAAGAGTCTTCGTATTATTAGCTTTTTCATCTAAAGCTCTTTGCTCTGCTCCACCACCTCTTCCCGCATACATGGCAGCAGCACCTCCTACACCAGCACCAGTAGCCAGCATTGCATTTCTTGATGGCATACCTCTCATAGCCCTTGTTGCTTCTGAAGCTCCACCTGTAAGTGGATTAGTGTTAAATGTTTGTTTTTGTACACCAGCAGGGGAGTAGTCAAATCCTTTCTGGCCCTTGACTCTAGATATTTTACTAACTCCTCCAGGTAAAACAAATCCAGGATTGCCAGCTGCTGCTTGTCCAGCTTTATTATAGGCTGCAGTAGATTCTTTCCTAAACAGCTTATCCATCATACCACCTATTCTGCCTTTCATTGGTGCACCAGCTTTTAAAGCTCTTGCTCCTTTAATTCCCCAGCCTGCCAAACGACCCGCAGGATGTAATGATGCAAGACCAAGACCTACTTTAGCAGCAGTCATCCATGGATTAGATGTTTGCTGTTGTTGTGCTGGTGCATCTGGAACCCATTGTGCTCCGGGCTGTGCCTGGCAAGCTGCTTGTCCAGCTTTTTCATAGGCAACTCCTCCTACATAACACATTCCACCGTTAGCCATTATATATCTCCTTTAAAATTATTCATTATCTACCACCTGTTCTGCGTCTTCTTGAAACATTACCTCTACCACCTCTACTACCTGTAGTTCTTGTAGGCTTAGATGGCTTTGGTCCTCGTGGAGTAGGTTTACTTTTCTTTACTGGGGTTGGTTTGTTTCTGTTGTAAGAAACTTTAACTCTCTTAGGTGCAGGTGTTGGTCTCCTTGCGTTTTCTCTAGCGTTTCTTGCAGCTTCATCAGCTGCTTTTTTAGCTTTAGCTTTAGCTGCTGCTTCTGACTTGGCTTTAGCTGCTGCCTTAGACCTAGCTTGTTCTGCTTTGGCTTTAGCTTGTGCTTCTGCTTTAGATTTAGCTTTAGCTGCTTTTTCTTTGGCTGACTTAGCAGCCTCTGCTTCTTTAGCCGCTTTGGCAGGAGCTTTTACTCCAGGTTTAAATGTACCATCATCAATTGATTTCTTTATCTTTGTATCTCTTGCTTTTCCAGCAGCTATATTATCAGATGCAGCATCTACAAAATCAAATATAGATTGAACAGCAGGTGCATTCCCACTTAAGGCAAGACCTCGTGCATTGTCAGTTGCTTGTAATAAACCCTCTATACCAAAATCTTTAGCTCCTTCACTAAGTTGTTGGTAGGCATATCCACCAAGAGCTGCTGGGATACCACCTAAAGGTAAATTTTTATCACCAGATAGATTACCAACATCTCTACCACTACGTATGTGATAAGGATTTCCAGATACAGCTTTATAACCATCTGAACTCTCATCTTTATATCCAGCTAAACCATCACCATAGTCTTCAGATTTATTAATTATATGTTGGTTTATAGCCTTTTCTGTTACATCCCCTCCAGTCAATAATCTCATAGGAAGTCCACTAAGAGAGTTTAAATAACCAGAGCCACCAGTTTCCATTTGTTCTACTAGGTTGTTTAATTTAACATCATTTGCAGTTAAACCAGATGGTCCAGTCTTAGGCCCATCCTTTGTAGCACTTAAATCAGCAGAACTACCTGCAAAAGAGCCTCTTGTTTCAGTTGGAAATCCAGTATCTTGATTTTGAAATAAATTCTCTGCCTCATTAATTTCTCTAGCCAACTGAGCTTGATATGCTGGATGTCTAGTATTTAATTGTTCACCTGATAATGTAGAACCACTGCCAGCTAACTGCATAGGTGTAGCATCTGGGAAATAATCGCTTAAACTTGGAGTATACTCTGCTTGGTTTCTGTCAGTATGTTGATTAAATATATTATCCTGTATTTGAATTGCTTCTTGGGCATCATACTTATCTTGAAGAAATTGTCCTTTAGCCATAAGTTCAGCTTGATTCTTAGCCATACCACCAGCAATATCCCTTGCAAGATAATTGCTTTCTAGGTTATTGGGGTCTAGCGTCATCTTAGGAACATCATCTCTGTCATAGTATAAATCAAACCCACCTCTTCCATTAGGTGAGCCACCAGCCATAAGAGTGTCTTCCATATAGTTAAAATTACCATCATCACTAGGAACATAAGGATAGCTCTCGTCTAACGTGGTCTTAACTACATCTTTGTTTAATGCAGCTTCGCCTTTGTATGGGTCAATAGTTGTTTCGCCAGGACTAGGGAATGTGGTGCTTGGTGCATCTGCTGGGTCTATTCCCATAGCTGCTAATGTTTCAAAATAGTTTAAGTCTTTCTCACCTGTACCAGTTCCTCCACCACCAGTAAATCCCGGCATACTAGGTTGGTTAGTAGAGCTTGGAGGTTGTATAGAAACTGGAGGTATTCCGGGTGGCATAACCACTGGACCCATGCCTATAGCACCATCCGCTGGTCCTACTGGAGTAGGTTCTGGAGCAAATTGACCTTCATAATAAGGATTTGGAGCGTCTGCTGGACTACCCCATATGTCATAGCCAGCACCTTGGTATGGTAAGTTCTGACCGTATGTGTATTCGTTTACGCCACCCGGACCAGTGTAGTTAAATAGGGATGAATCATTGTATGCGGATAAGTCTGGTGCATACATAGACCCGGATAATGTACGTTGAGATAAATCTTGTGGGTTTAATACAACTTGTGGAATAGAAGTTCCGGCTACTGCTCTACCAGTAGAACCACCACCACCGCCACCAGCTGGGCTCGTGTTTGTATTGCTTGGAGCATTTATACCAGCTCTGGATTGAGAACCTTGCCCAGTATAACCTGTTGTTTTACCAACATCTATACCAAATATATTAACTCCCGGATTTGTAACTACATTAGCATATACATCATCCATAGCTTTTTCATAAGCAGCTCTATCATCACCACTTGGCATACTATAGTCAAAAGCATTAGGTGTAGTATATATATAATTACTATCTTGATTATTAGGGTCTGAGGAACTATTAAATACATTGTTATTTATACCAGACAAATTCATAGCACTTCCATGATGATTTACTACACCACTAGGAACATAGGTATTTACAGGTAATCCTGCTGCTGCATATAAATGACTTTTATCGGCTGCCATATAAATCTCCTACATGAAAAGTGAATACATCTGTGCCATTGTTCCTGCATTTTGTAATGCAGAAGCACCTGGAGTTGTACTAACAGCTTGACCAGCATTTCCAACCAGTGGACTAAACCCTGTAATTCCTTGTTGGTATTTAGCAAGTTTATCATATGGTTGATTTTGCATAAACTGCTGTTGAGCCATAGCATCTTGTATTAGTTTTTGTTCTCTTCCTTGCTGTTGACCACCAGACATTCCTAAAGCACCATAAGGCTGGAATCCTGCACCCATTAGAGAACCTGTCTGTCCTAATGTATTTGATTGGTGTCCTAATCCTTGACCATAAGCATTACTATATATTTGTGCAGCCGCTTGGTTAGCAGAGTCAGCAGCTCCAGAAAGTGCTGTTCCTTCAGCTATACCTTGTCTGCCACCACCATATCCTCCAGAAGCAATAGCACCACCTCTTATATTTGCTAGTTGTGAATTGAGACCACCATAAGCTCTATCTGCAGCGGCTTGTGCCATATTATTTACATATGGATTGTTGGCTACATCTAACATATTAGCACTAGTACCTTGCTGGTATGCACTTATTGCTGGGTTCATAATACTAGGAGCACCTTGTGTGGCAAAGTCTCTAATACCTTGTTGTGCTGTTAGCTGGTCTGGACTAAAGCCTGCCTGTGTTTGGCCACTATAGTATTCTGGGGTATGTTCATTGTATATTCTAGTTGCTTCATCAAAACCACCACTTATATGGGGTATGGCCACATCCCAAGGGTCTGTTTTAGCAGTAGAAACTCTATCACCTTTTGACATTATTTAATCTCCTTTGCAAATAATCTTGTTTGTTCTTTATAGTTTAAATCTTTGAGTACCTTTCCCCAACCTTTCCGGCCAAAGAGTTCTACATACTCACACTTATTTTCTTTTCCGAAAGCATCTAATAGTACATCTGCTTCGTCTCTCCAACTACTGAAGTTTTTTCCACCTAACAGTAGAACACAGAGTATGTTCTTTTGAGGGTATTGACTTATTTTAGTAATGAAAGCACCCTCTACTTCCTTGCTTAATTTTACCCAGAGCTGCATATCTCTCGTTAAACAGGCGTTCTTTATGTCCCCTATACTGTACTCCCCTAAACCATGTTCAAGGGCTGTAATCAAGTATTCTTGGACTAGAGGCCACCAACCCTCAATATTCTCCGACCTTATACCTTCAATCAAGAGTGTGCAAAGTTTAGTTTATGCCAATGTGCATCAACACCATCATAGTAATATAATGCTTTACCGTGCCCCGGATTCCAATTAGTACCATCAGCATAACGAATGTCACCGTCTCTTGGTTTCTCTGGTGCTACGTTAGATACATCTATATGTCCGTCAGCAAGATTACCTATGACAGCAGATATCCTATCTAGCTCTGACTGCAAGTAGGATGATAATTCCTCTGGAGAACTAGGTACAGGATTCTTGGTATACCTTATACTCATACACCAACGCCTCTATTACCAGATGGACTCCAGTGTACTTCTAAATTAGCCAGTGCCCAAGTGTTATCATCTGTAGACTCTGCTCTAATTCCTAAATAGTTACCTGTCACTCTTACTGGTATTTCTGAATGCACTCCACTTGTAAATGTATAAGGGCCTTTCCATACAGTTCCTGCGTGTGGACTCATCTCACTACCCACATAGAAATCAACAGAACCAGTACCACTTATTCTAGGAACAAGTTTGTTTATAGATTTAGTTCCCGGATAGCCTAATTGCATGTTGTCTTTCTCTACCCAAGCTCTATAGCTGACACCTGCATTCTGATTACTTCCTAATACATACACCTTAGTAGCACTTGGTGAGGCTAGTAGTAAGGATGGTTTGAGAGGTGAATCCCAAGCATCACTATCTGTATCCCAGTCACCAGACTCTGTCCAGTCTGTTGTACTTACATACTCAACAACACCCCAGTCAATGAAACTAACATAAGGTAAATCTCTTTTAGACCAGCTATTATTTCTAAAGTTATACACAAAAGCTGTGTCTGCAAATGCGTTAGTGTTGTTTGTATTTGATACAAAGTTCACCCACATCTCATTCTTCTCTCTGTCAACAGAAACAAATGTTCTTGTTTTATAGTCCGGATGCATTGAATTAAACAACTCATCTCTTATTTGACTATCTACTATTGATTGTTTAGTTTGACCATCATGTATGTATACATCATCCACAGAAACAACGAAATGCTTATTGTCGAAGTCTTTTACACAATGCCTACCTAGTATACCTGCATCAGAAAATAGTTGCCTAAATCCAAATATAGACTGTCCACCCTCAAATGACATGGACCAAATAGAGTCTTCTTTATAAACTATATTAACATCACCTAGTGGTAAGCAATCAATAACAAATCCAGCAGACTGGGATAAGTCAACATATCCAGTATCTTTTGTAGCATCTGAAGCATCCCAACTTGTAGGCACTGTACCACCCTCTGCAGGATGAGACCAGCGTACTCTAAATGGATAGCGTGTAGCTGATTCAGTTGTATCTAGTGCTACTAGAAAGTTTCTAAACGGTCTCATTACCGCACATGTAGTGCTACTTAACCAGTTAGTTAGATTTGCAAGTTTTGCACCAGCTGCTGTGCCCATAAATTGTGGCTCATCAACACCATTATTAAGTATGGCTATACCACCTAGAACACCACCATTCCAACCACTGCCTGCGGTTGCACTATAGTCACCACCAGTTGTTCTTGTAAGGTCAGTATGTGTAGTAGTTGTACCTGATGTATGTACTCTATATACTTTAGCTAGTCCCGGATAAATCCAAGAGTTAGTGCTAATAGTATCAAAGGGCATTAACCAGTAAGGTGCAACAGTAGGTGTACCAAATACTTGTAGGTGTCCTTTTACTTTAGCAGTCTTATCATTATCAAACTCTACATTATTACCATCTGACCACTGCTTCTCTGGTAGCTCATAGGAATCAATATCTCTATTAATACCTGTTGGGTTTAATACTGTTATTTGTGCTTGTGCCATATTAGCTCATATTCAAACCATCAACGACTGCATACCAATTAGTACCAGCATCAATAGTTTCAAAGGTTAGAATGTCTATTCCACTTGTAGTCAGAGTAGGAGTAGTACCACCAGCAAACTTAACACTTGCGTGCCAAGGGTCTGCCACTGTACCACCGTTAGTTAATATTAATTTAAACTTACCATATATACCAGAGGTAGGTGCATTACTTATTGTGAATGAACCGCCACTAGCAAGTACCGCAGTAACTACATTACCTAGTGCGAAGTTAATAGCAGTAGCACTACTTACTGTACCTACAGCATTAACAATCTCTGTTTGTTTCTTTGTCTTTAAGTTGGTAGTTGTACCTACAGCATCTGCAGTAACTGTTCTTGATGCCTCTACTGTTCCTAGAGTTGGTACATCATTATAG
>Ga0209041_1000562_pt1 | contig 26076 bp, 28 predicted proteins | sample SaaInlV_100m_DNA_4_FD_184647 | JGI IMG/M metagenome (GOLD analysis project Ga0209041, IMG submission 184647) | Marine microbial communities from expanding oxygen minimum zones in the Saanich Inlet - SI037_S2LV_100m_DNA (SPAdes) (version 2) | ecosystem: Environmental > Aquatic > Marine >... | reverse complement strand
ATAATCACACAAGACATCGGAATTAATTACGATAAAAGGTTTATCGCCTAAAAGCGGCAGAGCTTTGATAATGCCGCCAGCAGTTTCTAACACGCCTAAAGATTCGTCACTATAAGTGATGTTTATGCCAAATTTTGAGCCATCACCTAGGTGAGTTTTAATCTGCTCACCTAAGTAGGCAATATTAATCACGATATCAATTATTCCTGCTTTTTTAAGCGCATTAATTGAATGCTCAATAAGCGTTATTCCTTTAACCTTGATCAGTGGCTTTGGAGTGTTCTCGGTGAGTGGCATCATGCGTTCACCACGGCCAGCTGCGAGAATCATAGCGATCATAAAATATCCTCTAAAAATTTAAATTCAGGATATTTATCAGCCATTTGTAGTGCGTATTTTTTAACCAAAGGAATATCGTCTAAATATTGATGCTTGCCATCACGAAGTGAAAGACGTTTAAAAATTCCTAAAATTTTGAGATGGCGTTGTAGGCCCATCAAATCAAACTGTTTTTCAAATTCTTCAAAAGGGGTCTGAACATTGGCTTGCTGGTAGTAATATTCAAGCAATATTTTAATTTCAAAAGGGCTTAATTCAAAGTAAGCATCTTTTAGCAGTGAGGCTAAATCGTAAGTGTTTGAGCCAATAACGGCATCTTGAAAATCAATAACCGTGATTTTCTCATGGGTGACCATCAAGTTTCTACAGTGATAATCCCGGTGAACAAATACCTGAGGTGAGCTGAGTGAATTTTGTATTAATTGGTCAAATAAACTGCGTAAATTTGCAAATGAATTTTGGTTGATATCTTTGGGTAAATACCAATCAATGAGTAATTCTAGCTCGGTATTTAATAGATCGTGGTTGTATTGATTGAGTGGGTAGGTGGCGACATCAATTTGTTGAATTTTGACTAATTCATCAATTGCTAGCTTGTACAGATTGAGATCTGTTTTATTATCGAGTGCTTGTAAAAAGGTAGTGTTGCCTAAATCCTCGATGAGTAAAAAACCTTGCTCTAGGTCTTTGTCAATAATTTTTGGTGCATGAATGTTGTTATCACGCAGTAGCTCAGCAATCTCCACAAACAGTTTAGAGTTCTCTTTTTCTGGTGGTGCATCCATTGCAATAAAGCTAAGGTTGCTACGTTCAATGCGAAAATAACGCCTAAAACTGGCATCATCACTCGCCTTGGAAAGAGTGAAATTAGCATCATCAAAAAAGATCTCTAGCCAATCTTCTAGTTGATCTAAGCGTATATCCGTTTGGTCATGCATATTTTAATTGCTGATAATGGTCGTATACTTGCGACCAGTGCTCGCCTATTTGACCTTTGTTAATTAGCTGATTGTCAATTTTGGTGATGGGCATAATTTCACGAGTTGAGCTAGAAATCCACACTTCATCGGCAGCCATTAAATCCGTTATAGAAAATGCAGTTTGGTTAACTTGTATCGAGCAAGCATTGGCACTTTCTAGTACCAAGTCACGGGTGATACCAGAAAGAATATGTTTGCCAGTAGGGTGGGTGAATAGAGTGTTGTCTTTAATGATAAAAACGTTTGATGTAGCACCTTCGGTGATTTGATCATCGCGATGCAAGATAACTTCTTCAGCTTGATGTTGCTTGGCTTGCTGCGAGTACATAATATTGGCTAATAATGAGGTGGCTTTAATGTCGCATCTCTCCCAGCGAAAATCTGGCTGAGTAATAGCGCAATAGCCCTTTTCTAGCTCAGTCTTGGTTCTTGGGATTAAGGGGTTTGACTCTATAAATACAGTGGCAGTGAGTTCATCAAAACTGTGCTTTCTGATGCTGTCAACACCACGTGTAACCTGCAAGTAAAGTGATTGGTTTTTTTCTGCTGAATGCTTAAGCAATTCAAGTAGAATTTTTTGCCATTGATCTTTCTTGTAAGGGTTGGTTATATGGGTGGAATCCAGGCTGTTTTGCAAGCGCTCTAGGTGCTCATCTAGGCGAAAAATTTGATTATTGTAGACCGGAATTACTTCATAAACCCCGTCTCCAAACAAAAAACCTCTATCCATTACTGAAATAGAGGCCTGATCTTTGGGGATAAATTCGCCGTTAAGAAAGACCATTAAAGCCCAACTTTCTCCAACATGCGTGAGAAAAATCCTGCTTGTTCAGCATCTTCAAGTGCTACTAATGGTACGCTAGCAATGGTTTTTCCTTCAAACTGAATGAGTAATTTTCCAATTGAATCGCCTTTTTTTATTGGTGCTGATAGTCCACTATTAAGCTGGATAACTTGATCAGATAGTTTGAATTGTCCACGTGCTAGAGTAAAGCTAGCTTGGCTAATCGTACCCACTTTAAGTGTGTCTTGAGTGGCGCTAGCAATTGGCACTTCTTTGGTGATATCTTTTAGACGCTGAGTTTCAAAGAAACGAAAACCATAGTCTAGAATTTTTTGTGTTTGTGCAGTTCGGGCTTCAACGCCAGTTGAGCCTAGCACCACTGAAACTAAGCGCATACCCACACGATTAGCACTGGCAACTAAGTTGTAGCCTGCTTTTTTGGTAAAGCCAGTTTTAAGTCCGTCAACCGTATGATCACTCCATAGTAGCTTGTTGCGGTTGCGCTGCTTGATACCATGATAAGTAAATTCTTTTTGTGAGTACCATGGGTAGAACTCTGGAAAGTCGCGAATGGTGGCAGCTGCCAAAAGTGCCATGTCAGATGCGGTGGTGTACTGGTCTTTGTGAGGCAGGCCTGAAGCATTTTCAAAACGTGAATTTTTCATGCCTAGCTCACGTGCATATTCATTCATGTAAGTGGCAAATGTTCCTTCTGTACCAGCAATATGCTCAGCCAGTGCTACAGCGGAGTCATTGCCAGATTGAATAATCATGCCTTTTAATAAGGTTTCTAGCTTGATATTTTTACCCACTTCAACAAAGCTTTTTGATCCACCTGTTTTCCAAGCTTTTTTACTAATACGAACTTCATCATCAAGACTGGCGCGGCCATCATTAATGAGTTGAAAAACCACGTATGCAGTCATTAGCTTAGTGAGGCTGGCAGGTGCACGATGTTCGTGTGCGTTGTTGCTAGCAAGCGTTTTTCCAGAATTAAAATCTAGCACTGTATAGGCTGCAGCACTAATTCCTGGCGCTTTAGGGGTGATAAATATTGCTGCTTGCGTATTAAGCGCTATGATGGTAATTGAGGTAATTAATAGTTTTTTCAATTGCATATTATTAAGGGTGAGTTAGGTTGAATTGTTGCTTTAATTTTTCAGATAAATGCACCGCAGTCATCGCATATCTATTGTCATGATTATAACGAGTTAATACGTAAAAATTCCAAAAAGTCAGCCAGGTTTCTGAGTTATTGTCTTGAGGCAGTTTGATAAAAGCGAGTTTGGTTTTATCATTAATATCGCTATCAATGCGAAAGCCTTTACTACGCCAATACTTGGCGTTTTTCTTAGGCTTGTTGGTACTTGATTTTGCTTGTTTTAATTGAGAGTTTTTAAGCGTAATCGGGCGGGCATAAGCGCCAAAATCATGCCACTGGTGCTTGTCAAAATAATTAGCAATTGAGCCAATGGCATCAACAGGGCTAGAAAATAGATCCACCTTACCATCAAAATCAAAATCTACTGCATAGTATCGGTAGGAGCTGGAGATAAATTGTGCGTAGCCAAGCGCACCTGCATAAGAGCCTTTAATTAAGAGTGGTGCCAGGGTGTTTTCACGTGACATTAGTAAAAACTCTTGAAGTTCTTTTTTGTAGAATTTTTTGCGACGGTGCTTGCCAAAAGAGAGCCTTGCCAAGGTTTCTAAGACGGGGTGTTTCCCTTGATTATGACCATAGTTAGTTTCAATGCCTAAAATGGCAACGATAATTTCTTGAGGAACATTGTATGTTTTTTCGGCTCGTTTTAAGGTTTCTAAATTATTTTTCCAAAATTCAATGCCATTTTTTATTCGTGTATCAGTGATAAATAGTGAGCGATATTTATCCCATGACATGGGTTTTGATTTGGTCTTTTTAGCGGTTAATTTTTGCTTTTTTTCTGCAACAATTAAGTTAACCTTAGAGAAGATTGAAAGCAATTCATTTTTATTAAAGTGATGCTCGCTAACCATTTTATTAATGAAATTATGAGTCGCTTGAAAATCTGTTGCTGGCAGTGTTTTGGCAACAACAGGTTGTGAAAATAGCAAAAATAATAGTGCAAATACAGGCATTACTGTTGTAGGTATCTTGGGGTTTTGTGTTTGCGAATAGACATAATAATGCCAAAACTAGACATGAGTGTAATGAGTGATGAACCACCGTAACTAACCAGTGGCAGAGGCACACCAACCACGGGTAGTAGTCCTGATACCATACCAATATTAACAAAAATATAGGTAAAGAAGGTTAAGGTCAGGCTGGCGCCTAACAACTTAGAAAAGTTATCTTCTGATTGAAATGAGATGACAAATGCTCTGTAAATAATTAAACCGTAAAGTGCAAATAAGCATAACACACCAATCAATCCAAGTTCTTCAGCCACCACGGCGAAAATAAAGTCAGTTGCGTGTTCTGGTAGAAAGTTTAGCTGAGATTGTGAGCCTTGCTCCAGGCCTTTGCCAAAGATTCCGCCAGAGCCAATCGCAATTTTGGATTGCAAGATATGATAGCCTGAGCCTAAGGGATCTGAGCTTGGATCTATAAGTGTCATGATGCGCTTTTTTTGATAAGCCATGAGTAGATAGTTCCAGGCAATATAGCCACTACCGATAATGAATGAAATAATTGCGCCAATATTAAGCCAATTGTTTTTAAGAATTTGAATGCGAATGCCGGAGAAAAATAAAACATAAACACCTGAAGCGCCAATCAGTAGTGAAGTGCCCAGATCAGGCTGTTTAGCGATTAATAAAACAATGGCAATAATAGAGGCAATAGAAAGAAAAATTGGCAGAGGTTTTGGTGGTAGGGCTTTATCACTAAGGATGGATGCGATTGCAATAGGTACAATAACTTTCATGATTTCAGAGGGTTGAAAACGTATAAACCCAAGATCTAGCCAGCGTTGTGCGCCGCCACTACTGGATCCAAAAAGCAGTACTAAAGTGAGTAAAAAAATGCCAAATAGCATTAAATAAGGAGAAAAACGTCTGAGCAAATAAGGTGGAATTTGTGCAATAACTAGCATGGCGCTAATGGCTAGTGCAAAATGAAAGACTTGCCTATAAAGTGTTGACATTGACCCGGCAGAGGCTGAATAAAGCACTACAAGACCGAAACAGCTTAATGCCATAATAAGCAAAAATAAAGGCGTGTCCATCTTAAAGTAGTGCCAATAATGGCGCAGTGTGGCAATGCTAAAAAGCTTCATAGTAGCAACAGACCAACATTTCTAATATCTGAGAGTAGTAGATTAAAACTTCGACAGGCGGATTCACTATTCATGCATTCAGTACCGATATTCATTTGTTGTATGTCAACTTGTTGTTTGGCCGCTAGAAACTGAGGTGAGGCACCCGTGCCAATAATTAAAATATCGATATCATCTTGGCTGGCTAGTGAAAAAAGCGAGATTTTGCTAATGTCTTTAATTGTATGAATATTTGTTTCAGTGAAAAAATTTCTAGAAATAAAGCACGGTGTTTTGAGCTGTGCATGGATAAGTTGAACTTTTCCTTGCTCTATTGATATGACACTATTTTGATTGTTTTCTTGTTGGCTAAATTCCACGAAAAGACAAGGTTTGTTTGCTAATTATTAGCCATTATAACAACAGTCTCGGTGTAAAATTATTGTCTTTTTGTATTTGAGAAAACTTGTGAACGATTCTAATTCTACAGATATTTATGATGCTGACTTAACCAGTGGTATTACAGCTTTTGACACCAAAAATTTCACCATGGCGTATCAATTATTAGCGCCACTTGCAGCGCAAGGTAATGCTGAGAGTCAGTGGAGACTTGGGATGATGCAAATGAATGGTCTGGGTATGGTTGAAAATCAACCCCTGGGTTTTGAAAATTTTATTAAAGCTGCTGAACAGGGTCATGTTTTTGCACATCATATGATTGGTGTTGCTTATATGACAGGTGAAGGTGTAGAAAAAGACATTAACAAATGCATTGAGTGGTTTGAAAAAGCTGCAAAGTTTGGAATTCCTGGGCCTATGTACACACTGGGCATGCTCTATGAAGATGGTAAAGAGGTGGAACAAGATCTGGAAAAAGCACAACTTTGGTATGATAGAGCAGCAGAAGTTAACACACCATGAAATCAAGATTTGCACCTTCGCCAACAGGGTATTTACACATAGGTGGCGCTAGAACGGCATTGTTTGCTTGGGCTTGGGCTAAAAAACAAAAAGGACAATTTGTACTTCGTATCGAAGATACCGACCGTGAGCGTTCAACTCAAGCCTCAGTTGATGCGATATTGGATGGTATGAGTTGGCTAGGTTTGGCACATGATGAGGGGCCTTTTTACCAAACACAGCGTTTTGATCGTTATAAAGAAATTATTCAGCAATTGTTAGACAAAGATGAGGCTTATTACTGTGAGTGCTCAAAAGAGCGCTTGCAAATCCTGCGTGATGAACTAACAGAAAAAGGTGAAAAAGCCAAATATGATGGCTGTTGTCGAGGCAAAAAACTAGATACAGGTGTGGTTCGTTTTAAAAACCCTCTGGCAGGTTTTGTAACGTTTACCGATGCGGTAAAAGGCGAAATTTCTATTGGCAATAAAGAGTTGGATGATTTAATTATCGCACGCAGTGATGGTACCCCAACTTACAATCTGACTGTAGTTGTGGATGATCATGACATGGATATTGATACAGTTATTCGTGGTGATGACCACATTAACAACACCCCTAGACAAATTAATTTATATGAGGCACTAGACTGGGATTTGCCAAAATTTGCACACCTACCGATGATTTTGGGTAGTGATGGGGCGAGGCTTTCTAAGCGCCACGGTGCAGTGAGCGTGATGGCGTATCGTGATGAAGGATTTTTGCCAGAGGCATTGCTAAATTATTTAGTGCGTCTGGGGTGGTCGCATGGCGATCAGGAAGTGTTTTCACTGACAGAGATTGTTGAATTGTTTGAGCTAAAAGATATCAATAAGGCGCCAGCCAGTTTTAATCAAGAAAAGCTACTTTGGTTAAATCAGGAATATATTAAGTCTGCCAGTATTAAACACTTGCTTGAAAATTTAGCGTGGCATTTAGATCATCAGTCTGTTGATATTTCAACAGGTCCGACTATTGAAGCGGTGGTTGAGCACTTACAAGAGCGATCAAAAACCTTGGTGGAAATGGCTGACGGTTTAAAAATGTTTTATCAAGATTTTAATGAGTTTGATGAAAAATTAGCCAAAAAACAGTTTAAAGATGCTAAATCTATTGAGTTGTTATTAGTAAAACTCAATGCATTGGAATTAAACGATTGGACTGCTGGCAATATTAAGGACCAAATTAAGCAAGTATGTGACGAGCTTGGTATCGGTTTTGGCAAAATAGGTCAGCCATTTCGTTTGGCGCTTAGTGGCAATGGTAATGCGGGAAATATTGACATAGTAGCTCAGCTAGTTGGCAAAGAGCGCACGTTGGCAAGACTACAAATGGCACTTGATTATATTGCTCAACATTCTCATTAATCAGTTATCATCTAGGCATGAAGTTAGATGATTATAAAACTCGATATCAAAATCTACAACACTCCCTACAGGCTGGATTTTTAAATTCTACTAGTGCAGTTGAGGGTTTTGTCCTTGCAAGAGCGAACGGTGTTGATGAATTATTAAAAGATATTTGGCAAGGATTTGAGATGCCTGAGCAAGTTTCTTTGATTGCGGTTGGTGGCTATGGTCGTAGCGAGCTGCACTTATATTCAGATATCGACTTACTCGTTTTAATCCCAAATAATTCACATCAAATTCATCAAGAGAAAATCTCTCAATTTTTGACATTTTTGTGGGATGTAGGGCTCGAAGTTGGGCATGCAACTAGAGATATTAAAGATTGTGCGCGTGTTATTGATGATCTATCTATTGTTACCAATCTTTTAGAATCTCGCTTACTTATCGGTCTTGAAAGTGCCTTTGATAAAATGAAAAGCGTGATTAAGGCGAGTGATTGGTCTTCGCAATCTTTTTTACTTGAGAAGCAAAAAGAGCAGCGCGCTAGACACGCTAATTTTTCAGACACAGCTTACAATCTTGAGCCCAATATTAAAGAAAGTCCAGGGGGTTTGCGTGATATTCAAACGGTCGCCTGGGTGGCTAAATGGTATTTTGGCGTTGATACTTTGTTTGACTTGGTTGCGGCAAAATATTTAAGTAATGATGAATATGAATTGCTAAAAACCTCACAGCTATTTTTATGGCGAGTCAGATTTGCACTGCACATTATCGCCGCTCGTCGAGAAGATCGTTTGGCGTTTCAATATCAGAAACAAGTGGCTAATATGCTTGGCTATACAGATGGCGACTCAATGGCAGTTGAACGCTTTATGAAGGACTATTACCAGACAGTGACCAAGGTTGCACGTTTGAATGATATCTTGTTGCAATTGCTAGAGGACAAGGTAATTAATACACAATATTTAAATAGTCAGTTCAGAATTTCATATGGCTATATTCATGCCAATCATGATCAGGTGTTTAGTCAAAATCCTGCGGCATTTATTGAAGTGTTTTTGTTAATTGCTAAGCATAGTTATATTCGCGGTATTAGCGCTGGAACGCTAAGACAAATGCAAGATAATCTTGGTTTGGTTGATCAAAATTATTACAAAAAACGTAACAATAATCGTTTATTTATTGAGCTTTTACAACAAAATAAAGGTGTTAATAAAGCGCTCAAACTAATGAATAGATATGGTGTTCTTGAGCACTATATTCCTGCTTTTGGAAAGATTGTGGGATTGATGCAATATGACTTGTTTCATGCATTTACCGTTGACCAGCACACATTGTTTGTGATTCGTAACTTAAGGCGCTTTTTTATTGATGAATTTTCGCACGAATTTAGCTTATGTAGTGAGGTAGCAGGAGAAATTAAAAAGCCAGAGTTGTTGTTACTAGCAGGTCTTTTTCATGATATTGCCAAAGGCAGAGGTGGAGATCATGCACAATTAGGCATGCAAGATACCCAAGTTTTTTGTAGGAGTCATCAACTTAATATAGCGGATACAGAATTAGTTGTAGGCTTAGTTGAGAAGCATTTGCTTATGTCAAGTGTGGCACAAAAACAAGATATCGACGATCCGCTTGTTGTTAAAAACTTTTGTGATTCAGTGGGTTCTTTAGAGTTTTTAGAGTATTTATACTTATTAACAGTGGCAGATATTAGAGCCACTAAAGATGATCTTTGGAATGATTGGAAGGACTCTCTATTAAGAAAATTATTTAGGCATGCTAAGCATTATTTAGATAGTGATACAGAGGTTTTATTAAGTCATGACCAGCGGATAAAAAAGAACAAGCAGGCATTAATTGAAGCTTGTATCGCTCAAGGTTTTGACATGGCGTTTGTTCAACAAACTTTAGAGCACTTGCCTAAAGACTATTATTTACGTTATGAGTTGGACGATATGTTGTGGCACTTGTCATTACAATTGGGCAATAATTCATCTCCTATAACCATTAGTTCAAAAATTTCCGAAAGCAATGTGGTGGATATTTTTGTATTGTGTGATGATTTTAAAGGCTTGTTTTTTAACTTAGTTAGTGTCTTGGAGCGAGCTGGGTTAGATATTGTTGATGCTAAAATTTTAACCACAAAAGACAATAAAGCCTATAACACACTTAGTATTTTGCAAGATAAAAATCTTGACGGGTTAAATTTACACCAGCTAATTTCAGAGGCTTTAAGTGTTCCAGAAGTTGATGTTGCCAAGCCGAAGTCCCACTATTCACATCGATACTTTGATAACAAAACCCACATTAGTCTAAGTGAGAACAAAAAATGGCATCTGACAAAGCTGGAGGTTAATACTTTAGATAAAGTGGGTGTATTGTCTAATATTGCTTACGTGCTGTATGAAATGAATATTTCACTAATTAATGCCAGAGTCTCAACAATGGGCGAGCGTGTTGAAGATGTATTTTTCGTGAGTAATATTGATCGTAAGCCTTTGGATAAAAAACAGCAATCCAGCTTGAAAATGGCTTTAGAAGAAAGACTATAAAAGCCTGGTTGGCACTCCAAATGGTGATATAATTCTCATATTGCAACAGTTCTGTTGTATCTTTTTCAATTCAGAATCATTTAAAAAACTTATGAACGATAAAATTTTAGCAGTGACCGACGCCAGCTTTGAAGCGGACGTTATTAATTCAGCACAAACCGTATTGGTTGATTTTTGGGCCGAGTGGTGCGGTCCTTGTAAGGCGTTAGCGCCAGTATTAGACGAAATAGCCGATGAGTATGATGGCAAAGTAGTTATTGCCAAAGTTAATGTTGACGAAAATGATCAGACACCACCTAAATACGGTATTCGAGGCATTCCAACAATGCTTTTGTTTAAAGATGGTGCGGTCGCTGCAACTAAAATGGGTGCTTTATCCAAAGCAGAGCTAAGCACTTTTATTGATACTAATATTTAACCAATCTGCATAAGCCACTTTAAAGAGCTTATGTACAATCACTTGCATTTTAATTGCAACAATCATCTGGTAAATTCTTGCCAGACCACAACGGAAATTTCATGAAATTATCAGAATTAAAAAAATCTTCACCAGAAGAATTACTAGAGCTAGCTCAATCACTAGGTGCTGAAAACATCTCACGTGCCAAGAAGCAAACGCTTATCTTTATTATTCTTAAAGCTAAAGCAGCTAACAATGAAGAAGTGATTGGTGATGGTGTGTTAGATATTTTGCAAGATGGATATGGTTTCTTAAGATCAAGTGATGACTCTTATACTTCAGGTGCAGATGACATCTACATCTCCCCAAATCAAATTAAGCGCTTTAATCTTTCAACTGGTGATTTAGTTGCCGGCAAGATTCGCGCACCTAAAAAGGGTGAAAAATACTTTGCTTTGGTCCAGGTATCTGAAGTTAATGGTGAAAACCCAGAAAATGTTCGCAATCGAGTGCCTTTTGCCTCGTTAACGCCAATTCATCCAGATCAAAGACTGGGTTTGGAAATTGGTAATGGTGGCACAGAAGATATTACCGCGCGAGTAATTGATTTAATTGCACCTTTCGGAAAGGGTCAAAGAGGTTTGTTGGTTGCACCGCCAAAAGCAGGTAAGACCATGATTATGCAAAATATCGCATCTTCAATTTCTCGAAATCATCCTGAGTGTGAGCTGATTGTTTTGCTGATTGATGAGCGCCCAGAGGAAGTTACTGAAATGGCAAGAACGGTACGAGGAGAAGTTATCGCCTCAACTTTTGATGAGCCTGCAAAACGCCATGTTCAGGTGGCTGAAATGGTGATTCAAAAGGCTAAGAGACGTGCTGAGCAAGGTAAAGATGTAATCATATTGCTAGACTCTATTACGCGTCTGGCTAGAGCCTATAACACGGTTGCACCTTCTTCTGGAAAGGTGTTAACAGGTGGTGTGGATGCAAACGCTTTGCAGCGTCCTAAACGTTTTTTTGGTGCAGCTAGAAATATTGAAAATGGCGGAAGTATTACAATCATCGCCACTGCGTTGATCGATACTGGTTCAAAAATGGATGAGGTTATTTATCAAGAATTTAAAGGTACAGGCAATATGGAGCTTCATTTAGAAAAGCGCTTAAGTGAGAAGCGTATCTTCCCAGCTATTAATATTAACGCCTCTGGTACGCGCCGTGAGGAATTAATTACTGATGAAAAAGAATTGCAAAAATTGTGGATTTTAAGAAAAATCTTGCACCCCATGGATACGGTAGAGGCGGCAGAATTCTTGATAGATCGCTTAAAACTAACTAAAACTAACGACGAATTCTTTGCTTCAATGTCACAAAAGAAGTAATCGCTTGTCGCTTTAAGTATACTTAAAGCATGCACTTATCATCTGTCGTCGTTCAGGCGCTTAAATTACAAAACAGTATTCTTGCTAAGTATTTGATACGCAATGTATTAATACTGACGGCCGCTGTGTTTATGGTGATTGGACTGGTAATCTTTGGTAATCAATTAGTTTTAGTTATCAAGGAAAGTCTGGAAGAGGGTGTTCCAATTGCTGAGCTAATGCCATTGGTCAGTTTTAAGATGATTCGAGATGTGCCTTTAATTTTATCTTTATCCTTATTTTTGGCTATTATTCTAGCAATTAGCAAGTCTTATAAAGATTCAGAAGCCATCGTGATGAATTCATTGGGCATTGGCGATAAGCATTTGATGGTATTTATTCAGCCAGTTGTGATTGTTATTTTTATTTTTATCTTGTTTTTAACGACGGTCGCCGTTCCTTGGTCAAAGCAACAGCGCAGCATGATTATGGATCGTAGTGAAAATGCATCAGAATTTTCTTTTATTAAAGAAGGTGAGTTTCAAGAGTTTAAAGGCGGCGACATTGTTTTTTATGCTGAAAAAGTTAAATCAACAGAGGGTGAGTCAACTCAGGATATGGAGAAGGTTTTTATTTATGCCTTATCTGGTGGTCAACGTCAGCCGATTATCACACTCGCTGACCAGGCTCATAAGTATACAGATGCTAAAACTAAGAGTGTTTATCTGCGCCTTAAAGAGGGTGTACGGTATCATGGGTTTCCGGCAGAAGTCAATAAAAAAATTCTCAATTTTGATCAATATGATTTGCAAATTATTGATGGTGAAAATAACCGTGGCACTACCAGCGTGACAAAAATTGAATCAAAACCCACTCTGGATTTAATATTTTCAAGCGATGTTAAAGAGATTGCAGAGTGGCAATGGAGAATCTCCCAACCTATTAGTGTATTAATATTATCTATTTTTGGTATTTTGCTCGGCAAAACTTCACCGCGTGGTGGTAAGAATTTGGGTGTGCTTACAGGTGTGTTGGTGTTTATTGTTTACAATAATGCACTATTAGTTGCCAAATCAAGTTTGGAGCGTGGTGAAATATCTGCCTTTGTAGGGATGTGGTGGGTGCATTTAACAGTGTTATTGATTATTTTTGTGTTCTACGCATACCGCCACGGCAAATTTAGTCAATTAATCGGTAAAGCTTTTTAGTATCGCTATTTCAACAGCCTCTATAGGCGTGTAAAATAGTATCATTTTTTAATTTTAACTTAAAGAAACCATGTCTTCACATCCTAGTAAAGAACTTGAAGTTTTTGACAATCCAAATCCTGAGCGTGATTTTGTTATTCAAATTGATATGCCAGAATTTACTTGTCTTTGCCCTAAAACAGGACAGCCTGATTTTGCCACTCTGCATTTGGAATATATTGCAGATCAAGCTTGTGTTGAGCTCAAATCATTAAAAATGTATATTTGGTCATTTCGTGATGAGGGTGCCTTCCATGAGGCGGTTACCAATGAAATTTTAAGTGATTTGGTTAAAGCAACCAATCCAAGATTTATGCGTCTAAAAGCCATATTTAATGTGCGTGGCGGCGTTTACACAACGATTGTCGCTGAACATCAACAAACTGGGTGGAGTCCTAAGCCGATTGTCAATCTTCAACATCTTTCGTAAAAAGAAAACTACCAACATTGTTCGTCAGCCAGTTGATTTTGATCAAAGGCTGCTAGATAGGGACGCTATTAAAGTAGTACAAACGATTGCTAAAGCTGGCTTTGAGGTTTATTTAGTGGGTGGCTGTGTGCGCGATCTATTGTTAGGCCTAAAGCCGAAAGACTTTGACATTGCCACTAACGCTAAACCAGAGCAGGTGCATAAGCTGTTTAAGCGTTCACGCTTAATTGGTAGACGCTTCCGTTTGGTGCATGTGATGTTTTCAGCGAGAAAATATTTAGAAGTGGCAACCTTTAGATCGGGCCAAGTTAAAACCGCTAAGACTGGTGTTATTGTGCGTGACAACTGTTATGGTAAAGTTGAAGAGGATGTGGTGCGCCGTGATTTTAGAGTTAACGCACTTTATTATGATATTCACACTAAAGAGGTGATTGATCATATTGGTGGTTTGCAAGATATTGAGTCTCAAACCATTCATATTATCGGCAAACCAATGCTGCGCTTTGAAGAAGATCCGGTGCGTATGATTAGGGCGGTTAGATTTCAAACAAAACTTGATTTTCAGCTTAGTGATGAAATAAAAGAAGCTATTCATAAGCAGGCATCGCTACTGAGTAACATCTCACCTGCTCGATTGTATGAAGAGTGCATTAAGTTGTTTCACAATGAGTATGGTTATAAAGTTTTCGAACGTTTAGAAAAATATGATTTATTAAGGCATTTATTTAAACAGACACATAAAAATGAGTTTATTAAAATTGCTTTAAACAACACTTCCAATAGAATTAAAAGAAATAAGCCGGTAACCCCTGCTTTTTTGTTTGCTGTTTTTTTATGGCAAGCTCAAAATGAGCGTTTTCAGATAATTAAGAAAAAACAAAAAAGCACTTATTTGGCAATGAGCCAGGCTTCTGAAGAAGTTATTATTAACCAAATTAAACAAGTATCTTTACCAAGATGGCTAACTGCTCGAATTAAAGATACCTGGATGATGCAAAACCGCCTAGAAAGAATGCAGCCTAAAAAAGTGGAAGACATTCTATCAAGCAAAGGTTTTCGCATGGCGTATGATTTTCTAGTACTGCGTTCACAAAGTATAAATCCCGAACTTAAATCAGTTGCTGATTTTTGGACTAAAGCACAAAAATAATGCGTTCAGTCTTAATTACGGGCTGTTCTAGTGGAATTGGGTTGTGCCTTGCACAAGGGTTAAAGCAGGCTGGGTATCGTGTTTTTGCAACGGCTAGAAAATCCAAGGACGTAATAAAACTTAAGCAATTAGGATTTGAATCGTACCAATTAGACCTTGCTTCATCTGCCTCTATTCAACTTGCTGTTAGTGAAATTTATACTCAGACAGATGCTCTATATGGATTAATTCATAATGGCGCTTATGGTCAAGTGGGTGCTTTAGAGGATATTTCCAGAGAGGCGCTAGAGGTTCAATTTCAAACAAATGTATTTGGTTGGCACGAGCTAACCAATTTAGTTTTACCAAAAATGAAGCAAAATAATGCCGGAAGAATTATTTATTTGAGTTCGGTATTAGGCTTTGTGGCTATGCCTTTTCGAGGGCCGTATAATGCGTCAAAATTCGCCATTGAAGGGCTTGTAGATACACTTAGGCTCGAGCTTATTGATACGCGTATACAATTATCTCTGATTCAGCCAGGTCCAATTGAATCCCAATTTAGAGCGAATGCTTACTTAGCCTTTAAAGAGTATGTTGATATGAACAACAGCGCTTATCAGCTAAATTATCAAGGCATGATTAAACGTTTAAAATCAAGTCAATTGGCCGCTTATACTTTGCCACCTGAGTCAGTCTTGAAGTGTACATTGCACGCACTGGAATCCTCTAAAGCTAAGATTCACTACTGGGTCACCTTTCCAACTAAATTATTAGCAATACTGAAAAGAATATTACCCAGTCGAATTATGGATAAAATACTCTCTAAAGTAGGCGGCGGAGGCAAGCGATAAACTATGACTAAAAAATTTGATTTTAATAAAGGATTGGCTGATTTAGAAGAAATTGTCAAAACAATGGAATCTGGTGATTTGAGCCTAGAAGATTCTTTATCTTATTTTTCCAAAGGCGTTGAATTGACAAAATCTTGCCAATTGGCGCTTGATGATGCTAGTCAAAAAATCTCAAAACTTACTGAACAGGATGGTTTTGTTAACGAAACCCCACTGGACAATGCGTAATTAATCTGTATGCAGTTTGATCAATATGTTGCCAGAGTTAATGCTAAACTCGATCACTATTTAACCACTCAAGGGTCGTTAACTGAGGCAATGCGCTATAGCGTATTAGCAGGGGGGAAGCGCTTTAGACCTATACTAACGTATTGCGTAACAGACATGTTTGGTGTTGATTTGGAGCGGGCAGATTCTAGTAGTTGTGCGGTAGAATTTATTCATGCTTATTCACTTATTCATGATGACCTTCCAGCCATGGATGATGATGATATTCGCCATAATCAACCTGCATGTCATAAGTATTTTGACGAAGCTCAGGCGATTTTGGCAGGCGATGGGCTTCAGGCCCTGGCCTTTGAAGTACTGGTAAATGATTCTTTATTGGATAGTCAGATAAAAATAGAGCTTTTGTCTATGTTGACACACGCTGCTTTTGAGATGGCTGAAGGGCAAGCAATTGATTTGTCTATTGTTGATCAAACAGTAGAGATTAAACTACTTGAAAGTATGCACCGAAAAAAAACAGGTGCCTTGCTCAGTTGTGCAGTTGATTTGGGCGCTATTGTTGCCCAAAGTGGTGAGCAAGACCGAACCCTGTTGAAAACATTTTCTCAAGCAATTGGCTTGGCTTATCAGATTCAAGATGATGTGCTAGATATTGAAGTTCCAGTAGGAGTATTGGGCAAGCAGCAGCATTCAGATAGCGAGAAAAATAAGCCGACTTATCCATCAATCATCGGCCTACAAGGGTCTAAAGAAGCTTATCAAGCGTTGTATTTGCAAGCTAAGGATTGCTTGTGTGATTTAAGTGTTGATGCGCAGGTTTTGCAAAAACTTATTGAAAAACTAGAAGCCAGGGTGTTTTAGAGTAGTGCCATCATGGTTAAATTCAGCAAAAATTAAAACTGTACTAAAACACTACCCCAGCTAAATCCACCACCGATACCTTCCATCAAGAGGTTGTCACCTTTTTTGATTCGTCCATCTCTCACCGCTGTGTCAAGTGCTAATGGGATGGAAGCTGCTGAGGTATTGCCATGATTTTCCAAAGTAACAATAACTTTATCCATGGGTGTTTTAATGCGTTTAGCAACACTTGATATAATGCGTATATTAGCTTGGTGGGGTACCATCCAATCAAGCTCTTCTGAGCTCATGCCCACTTCCTTTAAAGTTTCTTCAGCTAATTCAGATAAGCGATTGACTGCAATTTTAAAAACTTCATTGCCCGCCATTTCAATGAAGCCTGTTTCATTGATAAAATTATTATTAACTTGTAAAGATGATAGGTAAGTGCCATCACTGAAAAGTTTAGAATGTAGAATTCCAGTCTCTTCACTGCCAGTAAGTACAACAGCACCTGCACCATCACCAAAGAGAATGGCTGTTGAGCGATCGTTCCAGTCTACGATTCTTGACATGGTTTCACTGCCAACAACTAAAACATTTTTAGCGGCACCTGTTTTAATGTATTGCTCCGCAGTGGTAAGTGCAAAGATAAAGCCAGCACATACAGATTGCAAGTCAAAAGCAGGACAAGAGGCACCAATGGCTTTTTGCAGCATGGTTGCCGTTGCTGGGAAAATTTTATCTGGTGTGGTGGTGGCTAAAATGATTAAGTCAAGCTCAGATACGTCAATCCCAGCCATTTCAAGTGCTTGTATTGACGCTTTGTGCGCTAAGTCACAAGTGCTTTCGTCTGAAACCACATGTCGTTGCTTGATACCTGTTCGCGTGGTAATCCACTCATCTGTTGTATCAATAGTTTTAGATAGGTCGTCATTGGTAACTACATTTGGCGGCAGGTAACTTCCTGTGCCAATAATCCGAGCAAATTTATTCATTTTTTTCCAATTCTTTTGAGACTTGAGAGGAGATCTTGTCAATAATTTTAGCATTGACTTCGGTGTAGGCTTCAGAGATTGCCACAAAGAACGAATCACTAGTAGCACCACCATGGCTTTTAACCACAATACCACGCAGGCCTAACAAGCTAGCACCATTGTATTTTCCAGGATCAAGACTCGATTTAAAGTCTTTTAAAACGGGTGTTGCAATGAGTGCTACAATTTTGGTTAGCCAGTTGCGGGTAAAGGCGCGTTTTAAATAATGACTCATCATACTGGCCACACCTTCACTGGCTTTAAGGGCGATATTACCCTCAAAGCCATCACATACAACCAAATCAACCGAACCTTTATAGATGTCATCACCTTCAACAAATCCGTGGTAATTTAGATTTGATGCCTTTAGTAGCTCAGAGGTTTTCTTGATCTTATCGTTGCCTTTCATGTCTTCTTCACCAACATTTAAAAGACCGACAGTAGGCTTGGAAATACCTTCAGTTTGCTCAACGGCAATGGAGCCCATGGTGGCAAACTCTAGTAATGCTTGTGGACTGGAGTCAACATTAGCACCCAAGTCAAGCATGTGAGTATGGCCAGTCATGGTTGGCATGCGCCCCATAATGGCAGGTCTATCTATGCCTTTGATAGTTTTAAGTACAAAGCGAGAAATGGCCATCAAGGCGCCCGTATTACCGGCGCTTACGCACGCATCTACTTGGTTTGATTCAACCAGATTGATGGCAACACGCATTGAAGAGTCTTTCTTTTTTCGAAGAGCAATTGCTGGAGATTCATTCATTAATACCACTTCAGTGGCATGAACAACTTGAATTCTAGAGGCGAGCGCTTTAGAAGAGGGGTGTTTGTTAATTTCAGCCTCAATGGTTGGCTGATCACCTACAAAGGTTAATTGTAGATCTTGAAACACACCCAGAGCTTTAATTCCCGCTTCAATTGTAACAGGAATACCATGATCTCCCCCTGAGGCATCAATTGATACCTTGATAATCATGGTGTTGTTAAGCTTCTACTTCTTGAACTTCTGTAGTGTTGATTACCTTTTTGCCACGGTAGTAACCATCAGCAGTAATGTGGTGACGTAGGTGAGTTTCACCTGTTTCTTGATCTTCTGATAACGCAGGACTTGTTAATGCATTATGTGAGCGGCGCATGCCTCTTTTTGAAGGGGTTTTTCTACTTTTTTGTACAGCCATCTTTCTACTCCTTGGTTGAGTTTTTTAATTGTTCTAAAACTGCAAAAGGGTTTTTACGCTTTTGCTCTATTACTGGGCTTTTATCCTTGTACGATTGGCATTCATGTGAATGCATCGGTATCATTGGAATGGATATTAGCACCTCATCCGTTATAAATTCTATTGCTGAGAATTCTTCATCTGCATTCAGAATAGTCTCAAAGCTTGGATCTAAATCTTCAGCTTGATTTTCATGAATAATAAAAGCCAATTTAAAAACTGGATTTAGATGAAGCTTAACTTCTTTTAAGCAGCGCTGACAATCTAGCGCCACCTCTAATTCCACACTTCCTTCAATACAAGGAATTTTATTGTTCTCAATATAAAAATTCAATTTAACATTAACCTGATCATCGACATTGGAAACAATGTCTCTAATCCTTGGAAGATCTTTCACGGTGTAAGTCTGTGAAAAAATTAATCCTTTTTTGGCAAAGCTTAAAAGTTTTATATTGGCCGGTATTCCTTGCATCTTTTATTATCAAAAAAATAACTAAACAATTTTACCAAAAATAGCTTAACAAATGAATTTTTATACAAAATTAATCTTGCTTATAATTAGCCAATTTTAATAGGTCATAATGATGCGATTATTGTTGATATTGAGTTTATTTTTAAGCTGTAAAGTAGCTGCTTACACACAAAAAACCTTTGTAGATCAGCTGTTATCCAGTCATGAGTTTTTTGAAAAAGAAATGATTAATCTAAAAATTAAACAACTTGAGATGGAAGGCGATCGAGCCAACTATGAAAACTGGTCTTGGGATGTTGGGGCGGAGATTGGCCGCATTCGTAAAGATAAGCAGAAATACGACTACACCTCAAGTACTGATTATGCGCGTGAAACCGATCAAGAAGTTGGCAAGATATCTTCTGATTTATCCAAGAAATTTTTCTCAAACGGTTCAGAGTTAAACTTGTCTTTTGATCGATCTTTGCCAGTTAAAGACGAACAAATGCATGATAAAAATGGCTATCAAAAAGATAAAAACACCACTGAATATTTAAATGATGCAAGCATTAGCTGGACCCTGCCTTTGCTTAAAAATAAATCTGGTATTGTTGATCAAAAAACCTATGATTTAGCAGTTTTAGATTATGAAGATGAGCGGTTGGTGCTAGCAGAAACCCAAGAAGATTTTATTGAGGATAAAGTGTTTGAATTTATTGATTGGGTGAATTTTAAATGGCAAATTAATGCTGTTAGCAAAGCCATTGGAAAATTACAAAATTTTGGTAAAAAAATGACAAAAAGTCAATCTAGGGATGTTAAGGTTCTCTCAAGATTTATTGACAAGAAAAAGCGTCTTTTATTAAGTTTAAAGTCAAAACTAAAGGCCCAAACAGGCTTGCTATCTGCCTCTATAAAGCAAGTTGATTTTTCTAAAAATTTCCCCACTTTGCCCGATATTTTTTATATTAACTTAATCGATGATGTGGCACGTTATAGTCAGCTTAATGTACGGGATCTTAAGCGCATTGATCTTGAAATACAAAAAAATGCTCGAAGTATCAAAACCTATAAAAACGCGGAACTTGCAGATTTTGATTTTACAATAAGTGCCTCTAAGGATGAAAACAAAGGTAATTACAGTAGTTATTCAAAATCAAAAGAAACCAATATTGAGGCTAAATTTGTCTTTTCCTATCCGTTGACTGGTGATATTTCCAACCAGGTGTATTTGAGCAAGTATGAGCTTAAGAAGCGGCAAATTGAGCTCAAGTATGAAAATAAATTAAAAGATGTTGTGTCAGATATTAATAAACTCAGTACTGATATTAAGCAGGGCCTTATTCAGCTAAAACTCACCGAACAACAAGTTAAGAAAAATGAAGTTGATAACGAGTTAAATCTTTATTTTGCAGGAAAGGGCGATGTTAGGTTTGCGATCATTGAGCAGGAAGATTATCAAGAATTACAATTAGAGAAAATTGATCTTTTGGTTGATTTGTACAAAAACAAACTTAGGTACGATAGTTTGATAGATCGCCTCTTGCCTTGATAGTATTCAGTATTTATCTTGCATTGTTAAGGTCCAATCGCGAACTTCTTTGGTTAGTGTTGAAGCGTTCTTACCAACTGATTTAATAGGCTTTCCAATAACGAGTGTAATGGTTCCAGGTTGTTTAACAAAGCTGCCTTTTGGCCAAAGTTTGCCAGCGTTATGATAAACAGGCACTATGTCACAGTCAGTTTTTTTGGCAATGGCGACACCACCATTTTGATACTCACCTAATTTGTTATAAGGTTGACGCGTGCCCTCGGGGAATACAACCACAAAGATACCCTCTTTAATTCTAGCCGAACCTTGTTTCATTACTTTTTTGATGGCTTTGAGTTTCTCGCCGCGATTGATGATAATTGGCTTTAATAGTGCCAAGCCCCATCCAAAAATTGGAATCCACTGTAGCTCTTGTTTGAGCACCCAAGTTTGATGAGGAAAGATGGTTTGCAAGCCCAGCGTTTCCCAGGTTGATTGGTGGTTGGAAACAATCACACTGGCTTTGTCAGGGATGTTTTCTTTACCAATAACGTTAAGCTTTATATTAAGTACAACTTTAAGCCACCACAGGCAAAACAATGCCCATTTTGATAATATTCCGTAGCGATATTTAACCGGTAAAAAGAATAAAACTAATGATAAGGCGACTAGAAAACTCAACACCAAGGTTGAGCCTAGAAAATATAGTAATGATCTTAAAAACAGCATGAGAAATACCAGGTGTAAACGTTATAATTTGTAGACTTAAGATTTTAACGAACTTCTATGACGGTTGACACCATTTTATTTGATTTAGATGGCACGCTGATTGATACGGCGCCAGACTTGGCTTATGCTTTAAATACACTTCTCAAGCAGGATGGGTTTGCACAAAAGCCTTTTGATAAAATCAAGCCACTAGTGGCCTTTGGCGGTAAAGCGTTAATTAAATACGGATTTGATTGCGATGAAAATCATTCTCAATTTACTGATCGACATCAAAGAATTTTAGAAATATATACGGATAATATTGACCGAAGTTCCTCAGTATTTGACGGCATTGATGGCTTAATTAAAACCTTAGAAAGTCTCAAAATAGATTGGGGTATTGTGACCAACAAACCCGAGAATTTAACCCATCTATTGCTTGAAAAACTAGACATTAAGCCTGGTGTGGTGGTTTGTGGTGATACGTTGGAATTTAACAAGCCACATCCTGCACCACTGCTGTATGCCTGTGCGCAATTAGCGACGGACCCAAGTCGCTGTTTGTTTGTGGGTGATGATAAAAATGACATGTTGGCAGGCATTAATGCCGGGGTTGAAACTGTGGCGGTGAGTTATGGCTATAGTAAGGTAGAGAAAAATTGGAATTATGATTATTTAATTAATCACCCGCAAGAATTACTGGAGTTGTTGTAATGGATTTATTGAGTTTATTTTTTGGCTTATTGGTAGGCGCTATCGCTGTTTATATTTATCTTGATAGACAGCTAAAGGTTTTGAATACAGAAAAAATCCATCTTGAAGTTAGCCTTGATGAAAAGATCAAATCTTATGAAAACCAAATTGATATGATCAACATTGCCAGAGAGCAGATGAGCAAAGATTTCAAGGCGGTAGCAGGCGATATCTTAACAAAAGATCGTAATAATTTAAGCATTAAAAACTCAGAACTATTGACACCACTTCAAGCTCAACTTAAAGAGTTTCGAGATAAAATTGAGGTGATCACCAATGAACAAATTAAAGAACGAGCAACACTTTCTGCACAAATTGACAACCTTAAAAGAACCAGTATTGAAGCACAGGAAACAACGCAAAATTTAACCAACGCCTTAACTTACGATAATAAGCAACAAGGTGATTGGGGTGAGATGATTCTTAGCTCAATATTATCCAGCTCTGGCTTAAGAGAGGGGCATGAATTTACCACGCAAAAACAACTCAAAAACGAACAGGGAGAGGCTTTTAAGCCAGATGTTGTATTGCACCTTCCAGAAGACAAAGATATTATTATTGACTCTAAAGTGTCTCTTAAGGCTTATAAAGATTATATCGCTGAACAGTCTAATTCGGCATCATTAAAGGCGCATGTAAGCTCAGTTGAGGCGCATATTAATGGCATCAGTATTAAGGAATATGAAAACCTGGAAGGCGTGCTAACGCTTGATTTTATTTTTGTTTTTATTCCGATTGAATCAGCCTTGTTGGTAGCACTTGATCAAAAGCCAGATTTGTTTACCATAGCCCTTAAAAAGAATATTGTTCTGGTGTCCCCTTCAACCTTAATGATGAGCCTTAAAACCGTACACCATATTTGGCAAACAGAGCGTCAGAATCAAAATTCAGAAGAGATTGCTCGTCAAGCGGGTGCTATGTACGACAAGCTATTTGGTTTTATCAAGTCAATGGATGACATTGAAAAACACTTAGATAAAGCGCAAAAAAGCTACAAAGAAGCGCGCAGCAAGCTTTCAGAAGGTAAGGGTAATTTAATTGGTCGCGCGGAAAAACTTAAAGAGCTGGGTGTACAAAGTAAAAAGGAGTTAAGTTAATGCAAATTTCAACAAATTATTCAATCACTCAGGATGAGTTAAAAGGTAAGGTTGTTCTAGTCACAGGTGCAAACCGAGGTTTTGGCAAAGCGATGACCCTAGATTTAGCCAAAGCAGGTGCGACTGTAATTATGCTTGGACGTGATTTAGGCTCTCTTGAAGGCGCTTATGATGAAGTAGTGGAGGCAGGATTTGTAGAGCCGATTTTGTATCCACTAGATCTTGAAGGGGCAACACCAGAGCATTATGAGCAACTACAAAGAGATATTTTGGATAATTTTGGCCAGCTAGATGGTCTTATTCACAATGCTGGCATTATCGGCACCATGATGCCAATTGAGCAGTATGATCTTAAGCTTTGGTATTCCACCATGCAGATTAATGTCAACGCTCCTTTTATGCTGACGCAATTTTTAATTCCAGCGCTTAACAAGTCTAATGATGCGAGAATTCTATTTTTGTCTTCATCAGTAGGGCGTAATGCAAGAGCCTATTGGGGTGCTTATGGCGTCAGCAAGTTTGCGATTGAAGGCTTGAGCAAAACCTTGTCTGAGGAGCTTGAAAAAACTAATATTAAGACTAATTCGTTAAATCCTGGGCGTATGCGCACCAAGATGCGACAAACGGCTTATCCAGCTGAAAATGTTAATAATAATCCAACACCAGAGAGTATATCTCCGGCAATTGTGTATTTGATGAGTGAAAAAACTAAAGCGTTAAATGGTGAGCAGCTAACACTTGAAATAAACTAGCGTTGTAAATCATCTGTCAAGTGCGGATGAATGGTTTTTAAAATTTCTTTAAAAACCTTCTCGTTACCCGCAACCACATTGCCTGTTTCTAAGTGTTTACCACGGCCAGAAAAATCACCAACATAGCCGCCGGCCTCTTTAACTAGTAGCACGCCTGCAGCAATATCCCAAATGTTTAACTCTATTTCCCAAAAGCCATCTAGTCGTCCTGCAGCTAAGTAAGCCAAGTCAAGTGCAGCAGATCCTGCACGACGAATACCAGCTACTTTTGGATGGATTGCCTTAAACATATCAAGGTAGGCGTCTAAATGTTGTGGCGCTTTAAATGGAAATCCAGTGCCAATTAAAGTGTCTTCAAAGCCATTGCTATTCGTAACCCGAATTCTCTGCTCATTTAAATAAGCACCGTCACCTTTTGAGGCAGTAAACAACTCTTCTTTAAATGGGTCATATACAACAGCATGAGTTGGTTCATCATTTTCATATAAAGCAATAGATACGGCATATTGCGGAAAACCATGCAAGTAGTTAGTGGTGCCGTCAAGTGGGTCAAGAATCCAAACAAAACGCTTATCTTTGCCAACGATTTCTCCATTTTCTTCACCCAAAATAGAATGATCAGGAAAGGCGTATTTCAATTCATCTATAATAGCATCTTCAGCGGCCTTGTCTACTTCAGAGACGAAGTCATTCGCCGCTTTGTTTTCAATCGTTAACAGATCAATTTGATTATGATATCTGAGAATGATGTCACCCGCTTTTCGAGCGGCTTTAACGGCAATATTTAATGTAGGATGCATGAGCGTCATGAATAAAAATAAAGAAATGAATTATACCTTTGATAATGTACGTGTGGTTATGGTTAATACGACCGAGCCTGGTAATATTGGTGCGGCTGCCCGTGCTATGAAAAACATGAATCTCTCCAAGTTATATTTGGTCAATCCAAAAACTCACCCGTCAGCCACAGCAACCGCTAGAGCAAGTGGGGCAGATGACATTCTGACCAATGCTGTTGTCTGTGATACACTTGAAGAAGCCTTGGCAGACACACACTTGGTGATTGGTGCAAGTGCGCGTCAGCGTAATATTAAATGGCGACAAATGGATGTGGTGGATGCTTGTGACGAAATACAGAAAACTACTTCAGTTGACAATCAGCAGGTGGCCGTGGTGTTTGGAACTGAAAACTCTGGCTTGAGTAATGAAGAGCTGGATTTATGCCAAATTTTGATGACCATTCCCGGCAATCCAAATTATTTTTCTTTAAATGTTGCTTCAGCCATTCAGGTGTTTGCTTATCAGCACTATGTTCATAGCACAACCACAGAATTTGAAAAAAGCACCAATGAAATAGCCAGTAATATTGAATTAGAGGGTTTTTATGCTCATCTCGCTCAAGTGCTTGAGCATATTGACTATTTCGAAGAAAAACGCCCAAAAGAGCTGTTGATGCGCCGTATGCGTCGGTTTTTTGGCCGAGCAGAACCTGAAAAAGAAGAGGTGGCTATTTTTAGAGGAATTTTAAGAAATATCCAGCCATTTAAAAAATAGAAAATTTTAAGAATAGAGAGATTTGAAGCTAAAAATCGACTTAAAAAACTGATTTTTTGGCTAAAATGGCGTGTTTTTGAGAGATTTATTGATAACAGGTGTCATAATTATTAAAATTTTAGAAATAATGCAAATGACGTAAAAAAGCCCGCAAATGCGGGCTTTTTAGTGGATTCAGGTAAATTGATTAGTTAATCAATTTATTCATACGTTTAACAAATTCAGCAGGATCTTTAAGCTGTCCGCCTTCAGATAAAACCGCTTGATCAAATAACACATTCACCAAATTTTCATCAACCTTAGTTTTA
>Ga0209041_1000543_pt1 | contig 26987 bp, 22 predicted proteins | sample SaaInlV_100m_DNA_4_FD_184647 | JGI IMG/M metagenome (GOLD analysis project Ga0209041, IMG submission 184647) | Marine microbial communities from expanding oxygen minimum zones in the Saanich Inlet - SI037_S2LV_100m_DNA (SPAdes) (version 2) | ecosystem: Environmental > Aquatic > Marine >... | reverse complement strand
TCAATCGCACTCTCCTGCGAACCATTGGCGATTCCATTTTGCGGCTTAATCGGGAGCAAGGCTATACCTTCTGCATGATCGAACACGATATGGATTTCATTTCCAGGTTATGTGATCCAGTTATTGTCATGGCATCGGGCAGCGTGCTGGCACAAGGCACAGCCGCCAATATTATGAATAACGAGGCGGTTATTGAGGCCTACCTTGGAACCGGGCGAAAACAGGCCCAACAGGAGCCATTGTGACCTACCTTGCGGGAGAAGGTATGTGTGGGGGTTACGGAGGCGTTGATATCCTGCACCAGTGTAGCATCGGGGTAGACAAAGGTGAGGTTGCGGTGGTGGTGGGCCCCAACGGCGCTGGCAAATCGACGGCGATGAAAGCAGTGTTCGGTATGCTGGAGCTAAGGGAGGGTCAGGTAACGATGGATGGCCAGGATATCAGCCACCTGAAGCCCGAACAGCGGGTACAGCTCGGCATGGGTTTCGTGCCGCAAAGTGCCAACGTATTCACCTCGATGACCGTGGAGGAGAACCTGGAGATGGGCGCTTTTATCCGCCGTGATGACATCTCGGAAACCATGTCTGGGGTCTACGAGCTTTTTCCGGTGTTACGGGAAAAGCGCCGCCAATTAGCGGGCGAACTGTCTGGCGGCCAACGCCAGCAGGTAGCGGTGGGCAGAGCTCTGATGACTCAGCCCAAAGTGTTAATGCTGGATGAGCCGACCGCGGGGGTCTCACCCATGGTTATGGACGAGTTGTTCGACCGCATCATCGAAATAGCGCGTACGGGAATTGCGATTCTCATGGTCGAACAGAATGCTCGACAGGCCCTCAGTATTGCTGATCGGGGCTACGTGTTGGTTCAGGGCCGCAACCGTTACACGGATACTGGCACAGCTCTGCTGGCGAACATCGAGGTTCGCAAGGCCTTTCTTGGCGGGTAAAAAAGGGTGCTGATAGATCTTCTAAACGCCTTGGCCCTGATTGGAAACTTTGTTGTGGTGCCGGGGATCGCATACGGCAGCCAACTCGCGCTCGGGGCCCTGGGCGTCACTATGGTCTACGCGGTTTTGCGGTTCTCTAATTTTGCCCACGGCGAGACTATGTCCTTCGGCGCAATGGTCACCATTCTTGTGACCTGGGCATTGCAAGCACACGGGTTTGGCTTGGGGCCGCTCCCTACTGCATTACTGGCGCTCCCCGTCGGGATGATCGTGACCATCGGGTTATGTCTGGGAACCGACCGCCTTATCTATCGCTACTATCGCGAAAAAAAAGCCGTCCCAGTAACCTATCTTATCGTTTCTGTAGGGGTGCTTTTTTTCTTGAGCGGTCTGATCCGATTTATTATTGGACCTAAAGATCAGGTTTTCGCTGACGGCGAACGTTTCATAATGAAGGCCCGCGCATTCAAGGAGATGACCGGGTTGGATCAGGGCTTGGCGATTAAGACCTCTCAGGGCATCACGGTAATCACTGCCGTAGTGATTGTGGCCCTTTTATTTTGGTTTCTCAATCGAACCCGAACGGGAAAGTCCATGCGGGCCTACTCAGACAACGAAGATCTCGCCTTACTGTCTGGTATTAACCCCGAGCGGGTCGTGATGATTACCTGGATTATTACTGGTGCGTTGGCTGCCATTGCCGGGACCCTTTACGGCTTGGATAAAGGTTATAAACCTTTTACCTATCTGGGGTTGGTCTTGCCGATCTTTGCTTCGGCAATCGTGGGGGGAGTAGGCAATCCGTTGGGAGCTATTGCGGGGGGCTTTGTTATCGCCTTCTCGGAGTTGCTGGTAACTTTCGCCTATAAACGAGTAGTGGGTTACCTGACGCCGGGCGATTGGGTTCCAGATGGCTTAGTACAGTTACTGTCAACCGATTACAAGCTTGCTGTCTCGTTCTTTATCCTGGTCATCGTCCTACTGATAAAGCCCACGGGAATTTTTAGTGGAAAGACATTGTGAACTGGTCTTTGAAAAACGTTTTGCTTTTTGCCGGGATGGGTGTGCTTTTAATACTGGTTGGCACTATGCAAAGTTGGAACGTCGCCCTTGCGATTCTGAATATGTGCTTGATCTCAGCTGTCATGGCTCTTGGCGTGAATATTCAGTGGGGCTATGCGGGGCTTTTTAACGCTGGAGTGATGGGATTTACCGCCTTAGGGGGCCTAGCCGCCATTGTGATCTCTGTCGCACCAGTGCCCGCAGCCTGGGATGCAGGTGGCGCCCGCGCCATACTGGGTTTGTTGGCTGGGCTTGCGACGATTGCAGGGGGAATATGGTTATGGAAAAAACTCCGGGTATCCAAAACCGCCCGGATATGGCTAACGGCCTTGCTTGCGGTTAGCGGATACGGATTGATGCGCCTTATTCTGGACCCCGCGGTCGATGCGATCGAGGCGGTTGAGCCAGCACTGACTGGGTTTTTGGGTGGGTTTGGCTTGCCTATCATGTTTTCGTGGATTGTTGGAGGGCTCTTTGCCGCGATTGTTGCCTGGGCTATTGGCAAAGTAGCGCTGGGACTGCGCTCTGATTACCTGGCGATTGCCACCTTGGGCATCTCAGAGATCATCATTTATTTTCTAAAAAATGAAGATTGGCTTACGCGAGGAGTTAAAAACGTCAACGGGCTCCCGAGGCCAGTACCTTATGAAATAGATCTTCAAGGGGCATTATGGCTTCATGATCTCGCCGCTTGGGTAGGGATTCCGGTTGTGGAAGCCTCTTCGCTTATTGTGAAATTGAACTACGCCGCGCTTTTTCTGGTTGTGCTTGTAGCTATCTTCTGGCTCTCAGAGCGGGCGTTGAAGTCTCCCTGGGGGAGAATGATGCGCGCGATCCGCGATAACGAGATTGCTGCCGGCGCGATGGGCAAAAACGTAACCGGACGTCACCTTCAAGTATTTGTGCTCGGCTCTGCAGTAATCGGTATTGCAGGGGCTATGCTTGCCACTTTGGATGGTCAGTTTACTCCGGCATCTTACCAGCCGTTGCGATTCACTTTCCTAGTATGGGTTATGGTGATCGTGGGCGGTTCGGGTAATAATCTGGGCTCGATCCTTGGTGGTTTTGTGATCTGGTTTTTCTGGATTGAGGCCGAACCGATAGGCCTCGCGTTGATGAATTTTGTTACCTCGGGGATGGCGCTCGATAGCCCCTTGCGGCTACATCTGTTGGAGAACGCGGCGCACACGCGATTGATGACGATGGGGCTGGTACTGCTTTTGGTGCTGCGCTTTTCACCGCGAGGGCTTATTCCGGAGGTTAAACGTTAACCGTAGTTGCCGTATCACAGAGACTTAGCTGATACTGGCCAACGAGGCGTGCAGGGCCGAAAGATCGGCTTCGCTCAAAGGCAGGACCGGTAAACGGCAGTCCCCCACATCGAATCCCCGGTGGCGAGCGGCCGCCTTGACCGAGGCGTTGTATTGATGAGACCAGACGAACAGTTGGGAATCTACAAGTTTGCACCAAAGCGAAGCCGCCTCGTTAAGTTGGCCAGAGGAAACCAACTGATAGAGCGTGACCGACTCGTCGGGCAGGAAATTGACTGAACCCCAGACACAGCCCACGCAACCCGCGGCGAGCGCTGGGTAGGTGATCGGATCGCCGCCATTAAAAATCTTCCCGCCGGTCTGCAAAAGTTCCTGAATTCGTATTAAATCGCCGGTACTGTCTTTGATGTAGTCGATACCATCTATCTCAAGCAATTTTTCGAACAAGGCCGGTGTGACATCGAAGCCTGAATGTACGGGTATGTTGTATACCATCACCGGAACTGAGCTGGCCTTGGCAACTGCCTCGTAGTGGGAAATTACACCGCGTTCATCGGGACCCTCGAAATACGGCGGTAACACCATAACCGCATCTGCGCCGTGATCAATGGCATGGCGGGTTGTGGCTAGAGTGTCTTCCAGGTAAATAGCGGATGTTTGGGCGATTACCGCAGCGCGCCCGTCAACGTGTTTTGCAGTGATCTCAATCAAGCGCCTTTTTTCTTCCCTGCTTAGGTAAGCAAATTCGCCGGTTCCGCCACAAGGAAGGATAATATCCACGCCAGATTCGAGCATACGGTCTACATGGGCAAGGTAGCGCGTCTCGTCAACCTGAGCCCCGTTATCATCAAATACCGTGCAGACGGGCACACATACACCACTAAGATTACTCATCACTCGTGCTCCTTATGCGTTTGGACTAAATGCAAATCGAATAATATCGAAGGCCCAGAGTGTAAAGGAAGTTAGCCGTAGATGAATACATGACCTCAACTTTCAGGACAGGACAAAGGAGAAGCTGATGGACGCAGAAAAGGTTGCAATTGTTACCGCAGGCGGAGGCGGTATTGGCAGGGCCGTTAGTGAGGAACTGTACCGGCAAGGGTATCAGTTAGCACTCATGTCACGCAGCGATGCCTGCGAAAACCTGGCGCAGGAAGTTGGAGGTATTGGGTTGCGGGGTTCGGTAACCGAGGCGGCAGACCTTGAACGTTTGGTTGATGTGACGCTCGAGCGTTACGGCAGAATTGATGCCGTCGTCAATCATACGGCTCACCCGCCAAAAGGCGACCTTCTCTCACTCGACGATGAGGCATGGCAGTCCGGTTTTGATATGCTGATTTTAAATGTGGTCCGGATGACCCGGCTGATTACCCCAGTTATGCAACAACAAAAAGCCGGCGCCTGGGTGAATATCTCAACTTTTGCCGCGTTCGAGCCCGAACAGGCATTGCCCGTGTCATGCACGCTGCGGGCGGGATTGTCCGTTTATTCCAAACTGTATGCGGATCGCTACGCCAAGGATAATATTCGCATGAATAACGTCTTGCCTGGGTTTATCGATAGTTTGCCCCACAAAGACGAGGTCGCGAAGAGCATCCCGATGGGTCGGATTGGTACGGTCGATGAGATTGCGAAGACCACCGCGTTTTTGCTCTCGGATGGGGCTGGATACATCACTGGGCAGAGTTTGGTCGTAGATGGGGGGGTTACCCGTCATGTTTAACATTCTGGAACCAGAAAGTCGGCAATAACCATAACGAACAGGCTAATACATAATTCTGGGACCGGGCTCTAGGCGGTTTCGGTGTATCGGCCAGGATAGTGGTGCCGATATCATGGTCAAGGCGAAATAATTTTGGTTCTAATAGTTCGCATTGGCCGACCCCGGCTCAGCATTGACGTTGACGATAATTTGGATCCTGTCGTTAATATGGGCTTTAGTCCAACGAAGAGCACACCATGGACGAAGTGGGGCGGCGCCGAATTCACAACTCTGGCAGCAGAATTCGTATCTCCATCCCGGCTGAGCGTCACTCGCTTTCAAAGATTAATTGCTTTTGCGGGCCTTCGGCGTTTTATGACCCCTCGCACCGGCTGGCAGAGTAACTGGCACGCATATTGCTGCTGGAGTGAGTAAGAACTGGCGAACGTGATCAACGTGATGCCGAATCTGCTAAGGTGCGTCGTCGGTGTTGTATTGGCCAATAACGGTTAGGTCTGCGTGGGATTCCTGCTCTTGCGACCGTACATAGTAAAACGCGTTCTTCTCATGATTCCAACCCTTCTTGGGGCGGGTGTCTTGATATTCTTTCTCATGCGTGTCATCCCCGGTGACATCTGTTTAGCCAGATGGGTGGACTACGGCACCGATCTTGATCCCGCACTTCTTGAGCTCTGCCGAGACAGGCTGGGCCTGAATGAGCCCCTACATATACAGTTCTTTAATTTTATTCGGGGTGTTCTGTCTTTTGATTTCGGTGTTTCCATGTGGACAGGGCGCTCGATTATTGAGGAGTTGGATCTTCGTTTCGCGTTGTCACTCCAGTTAGCGGTGATGGCGACTGTCGTGACACTTCTCATTGGTGTTCCGCTGGGTATCGTTGCGGCCTTGAAACAAAATACCTGGGTCGATTATCTGGTCCGTACGGTTGCCATTGCGGGAGTGGCGATGCCATCCTTCTGGCTCGGCATCTTGATTATCCTGGGATTTTTGATTTTTTCCCAGGCATGGTTTGGCGAACCGTGGATGCCCCCGATCTATTATGTTTCTCCATTTAAGGATTTCTGGGGAAATATGTCTCAACTCATCTGGCCAGCGTTGGTAGCAGGGTATCGCTATTGTGCAGTCGTGACTCGAATGACCCGCTCGGCCCTGCTTGAGGTTCTGCGTGAGGACTACATTCGAACTGCGCGGACCAAAGGTCTCACGGAGAGGACTATTCTCAATCGCCATGCATTGAGAAATTCGTTTTTGCCGGTAATTACTATTATCGGCATCGAGTTTTCATTTTTTATGGGAGGACTCGTGGTTACGGAACAGGTGTTTAATTTGAATGGTTTAGGCAGGCTGCTCGTCGATTCAGTGCTGTACGCAGACTACAATATGATTCAAGCGCTGGTGATGATCGTTGTCGCTGTGTCCGTTTTGGTTAACCTCCTCGTTGATCTGTCTTACGCTTGGCTCGATCCGCGCATTCGGTACAGCTGAGATCATATCTCACCAGCAACGGCGGCCCCTACGACCCGGAGTTTCAGATGTCAGCCTTTAGTGAAACCCCCGAGGTGCTAGCGATCCGGGACTGGAGATACCAGTCTTTAGTGAAACCCAAGAGGGACTAGCAATCCGGTGGCTCTGGCGATTGGGGAATAAAATGAATCCCATCACGTATCTGTCTGATTCGTCTAGCCAACCGTTGTCGCTCGGCCAGCAGATAGTTGAATTGCACATCACAGCCCGCGATAGGAGTGGGGTATGACTGGAGTTGTGCCTCAACCGACTTAAGGGCTTGCAGCACCTTTTGTTCAGTTTTTGAGATCAATTTGGGAAATGGTGGCGTTGCATGGTCTGGCTGGAAGAGGCTGCCCTGCTTAGGCGGTCGGTTTTTCTCGCTGTTGCTGGCGTTTCAGCCAGCGCGACGCTAATAGCGGCACCGTCACGGTAATCAATAATACCCGTACGGCGTGGTGTGAGGCCACAAACACCGGGTCTATATTCAAGATCAAAGCAAGCATGCCGATCTCTGCGAGGCCCCCAGGTACAAAGGCCAGAAGCAAGGCTGCGAAGCCGATGCCGGTCCAAACGTTGAACACGTAGGCAAATAAAATTACCAAAGCCAGTAGCAGCAAAGTAAGGCCGCTGGAAAGCATAAAGGTTTTAAACAGCTCGTGTGGCTTTGCGCCGGAGAACGCTGTGCCGATGCCGGCGCCAATAATCACCTGGGTAACGTTGATAAATACTATAGGTATTGCGAAATCTGTTAAATCGGTCACCTGTGTGCTGGCGATGAGAATCAATGGGCCCAACAAGTATGGGGAGGGTAGGCGCAGACCCTTGGCAATCAACGAGCCAAGTGCGGCAAGGGAAACAAACAACCCGGCGTTAGCGAGATCAAGAGATGCTATGGGTCTATTCGCTGCTGCTGTCACGTCGAGATCAATCCCGGTCAATTGGCGCAATAAAAAGGGCAGAACCATCAGAATCGTGGCAAGTCTGGCTGTATGCGCAAGCGCCGTTGTCCGCGGATTTGCACCCGCACTCGCGCCGAGAATCACCATCACCCCCAAACCGCCGGGAATACTGGAAAAAGCGGCCGTCAGCTTATCGAATCCCGTAACCTTGCGCCCGTAATAAAAGGCGCAGGGAATCGCTATAGCCAGATAACAGAGCATTCCGGCCATGGTGACAGACCATCGATGAACACGATCCAGAAGTTCTGGCGAGAAAGCGGTCCCGAGCATGGCCCCGAGCCCGATGAACGCGATTGACTTTAGCCATTGAGGGACTGCGAGGGACGCCCCTTGCATACTGGCTGCAATGTTTGCCACCATAGCGCCCAGCAGCCAGCCGAGTGGAATATCTAGGCAGGCTCCAACCGCGCCACCTATGACACCCAGCCCCAGTGAATAAATGGCTTTTTTCATAACGGTTGTATTCTTAGCATATCAAGTGCGATATTGGGCAGCCAAGATGCCCTGGCTAGGGCTCGGGAAACAGCATGAGTTCGGGCCTGTGTATTTGATTGCCATCCTGGGATTTTGGAGTTAAGTGCCAATGAGCGAAAAAAAAAGAAAAGAGTTTGCGGATCGTCTACGGCAAGGAGAATACATGACCTTGCCGGGAGTGTTTGATTTAATCTCTGCAAGAGTTGCCGACCGTATGGGGTTTCCGGGACTCTACATGACTGGGTACGGCGTGGTTGCTTCGAGTCTTGGGTTGCCTGATGCGGGCCTTGCGAGTTATACCGAGATGGTCAATTGTGTCGCGAAGATTGCGCAAGGAACCCTCACCCCACTGATTGCCGATGGAGACACGGGGTACGGCGGGTTGTTGAATGTCGAATATACGGTGCGAGGTTACGAGAGAGCAGGTGCGGTGGCAATACAACTGGAGGATCAGGAGTTTCCCAAGAAATGTGGTCATACGCCCGGACGCAGAGTTATTCCCATTGAGGATATGGTTGCCAAAATCAAGGTGGCTGTTGCAAGCAGGGAGTCCGACGATTTCCTGGTGATCGGCCGAACTGACGCTCGGTCTCAACTGGGTCTTGCCGAAGCGATTCGGCGCGGCCAGGCGATTGCCGAGGCGGGCGCAGATATTGTGTTTATTGAAGCCCCGGAGTCAATCGAGGAAATGACCCAAATCTGCCGCCAGATTGATCAGCCGTTGATGGCAAATATGGTAGAAGGTGGGAATACGCCGGTGTTGGCTGCCCAGCAATTACAGGAAATCGGTTACCAGATGGCCATATTCCCTGGTACTGCGTTTCTGGCTGCGGGTAGCGCTGTGGAATCGGTGTATACACACTTGAAGGAGACGGGAAGCAGTCCTGGGCTGAAAACCCCGCTCTATGATTTCACGCGGTTCAGTAAAATGATGGGATTCGATAAAGTATGGGCCTTTGAAAAGAAATGGTTTGAGCAGTAATTAAGTCCATATTGTTGCAATCGTTTTTCAGTGTATAGTGAGGGGAACCCGTTAATATGAAATGGCTAACTCGACACGGTTATCATCCCACCAGAAGTGATTGCCTGCGGTTAGTGTTAAATTTATAGATGCAAACACAGTTTAATGAGCCTGTTCGATGGGTATCCGCTAGTCGATCATGGGTCGGCGCGAAGCCGGTTGGACTCTGGCTTAAAAGGACTGCTCATCAGGTCCAAGGATCTGGATAAATGCCTAAGTTGCTGGAAGTTAAGAATCTGAAGACGCAGTTCTTCACCTCGGCCGGCGTTGTTAGAGCCGTGGACGACGTCTCTTATGACGTTGAAGAAGGAGAAACCCTGGCGGTTGTCGGTGAATCCGGCTGCGGTAAGTCAGTCAGTGCTATGTCCATTTTACGCTTGATCCCGTGGCCGCCGGGTAAGGTAGTTGGCGGAACCATCCACTTCATGGGCGAGGATTTGTTGACTGTCAGCGAAGATGAGATTCGCACCATTCGTGGCCGCAAAATCAGCATGGTTTTTCAAGAGCCGATGACCTCATTGAACCCGGTACTCTCCATTGGGCTGCAGTTGACTGAAACCATGCAGCATCATCTGGGTTTATCTTTAGAGGCTGCCAACAAACGGGCGGTTGAATTACTGGCGAGAGTCGGCATTGCCGACCCTGAACGGCGCCTCGATCAGTATCCCCACCACTTATCCGGTGGGATGCGGCAACGGGTGATGATCGCATTGGCGCTGAGTTGTGACCCAAAGTTGATTATTGCTGATGAGCCAACGACTGCATTGGATGTCACCATTCAAGCACAGATTCTCGAGTTGATGAAGGAGTTGACTAGAGAGCTCGGCGTGGCCCTGATTGTGATTACCCATAATCTGGGTATCGTTGCCCGTTATGCAGATCGGGTAAACGTAATGTATGCGGGAAAAATGATAGAGATGGGGCAAGCCAAGCAGATCTATCATGATCCGCTCCACCCCTACACCCTGGGATTATTGGCGTCGGTCCCACGCATGGATCAACCGCGAGGGGAGCGTCTGGTGCCCATTATCGGCCAGCCACCTGACCTGACTCGCCTGGATGATGGCTGCGCTTTTCGGGCGCGCTGCCGATTTGCGATTGACCGGTGTAGCAACGAGATTCCTTCCCTTCAGGAAACTGGAGATGGCCATTCCGTCGCCTGCTGGCGCGCTAATGAAATCCGGGATCTGAGGGCCGCATCATGACGTTGGCTACCGAAAGGCAACCCTCCAGTGAGGTCGGCGTTCAAGCCGCTGAACCTTCTTTTTTGGAGATTCGCGATCTAAAAATGTATTTTCCCGTCACTGAGGGTACCGTGCACCAAAAAGTGGTAGCCCACGTCAAAGCGGTTGATGGCATATCGTTCAGTATTGCACGAGGCGAGACCCTGGGCCTGGTGGGCGAATCCGGTTGCGGCAAGACCACCGTAGGGCGTTGTATTCTGCAGCTTGAACGCTCTACTGACGGTCAAATATTGTTTAAAGGGCGGGACCTTACGCAATTGGACCAGAAGGCGTTGGTGCCGGTTCGGGAAAAGATTCAGGTGATTTTTCAGGACCCGTATAGCTCGCTCAATCCACGAATGAAGATCGGTAGCATGCTGGCCGAGCCCATGCGTGTACACGGCATCATCAAGGACCCAAAACAACGTCAGGCCCGAGTCAACGAGTTGCTATCCGTCTGCGGTCTCGACCCGAAATTCTCTGATCGCTACCCCCACGAAATGAGTGGTGGCCAGCGGCAGCGGGTCGGTATAGCTCGTGCTTTAGCGCTTAACCCGGAATTTATTATCTGTGACGAGGCGGTGTCAGCGCTGGATGTATCAATCCAGGCCCAGGTCATTAACCTACTGGAGGATCTGCGCAGGCAGTTCAACCTGACCTATCTGTTCATTGCACATGACCTGAGCGTTGTACGGCATATTTCAGACCGAGTCGCAGTCATGTATCTTGGCAACCTGGTTGAGTTGGCCGGTGGCGATGAATTGTTTGATCGCCCAACGCATCCTTATACGCGCGCCCTCCTGGATGCGGTGCCTATCCCGGACCCTGAGGTGGAAAGTCACAGAGCGCATAAAGTGCTTCAAGGTGAGGTGCCGAGCCCTATGAACCCACCCAGCGGGTGTGTTTTTCACCCCCGCTGCCCCCTGGCGGTGGACAGTTGTAGAGTGTCAGTGCCACAGGGTCGTGAGATTTCACCTGGGCACTGGGTGGCGTGCAGCCAAGTTTAGTCTTTTGTTCTGGATAGCCATAACCCTATAAGGGTTTTCTAATGCGTATGAGGACGAAATAGGTGTTGACTGTAACGACCAATATTAACAACAATAATCCAATCGGCATGTTTTGATGCTGGTAAACATTTTGACGCTGTTAAACAAAAGCGAGGAGAGTAGGAAATGAAAAAAATTACTAGGAAATTTGTCATTTCTGTAGCGACAGGAGCGTTTCTGGCGGTCGGCCTGACGGCGACTGTGATGGCGGCGACACCGCAACCCGGGGGGACCTTGAGTTTTGTAGTGGCCAGTAAGATCCCATCGTATGACGGGCATCAGGAAACCACGTTCGGTATGGTGCATCCCATCAGACCGTTCTACAGCTTGTTGATTCGGGTAAACCCCGAAAATCCGGCCGACCCGGCCGACTTTAAGTGCGACCTGTGTGAAGGTGATGTGCCGGAAGCTACAGACGGCGGTACCAAGTACACGTTCAAGATCAGAAGTGGTATCACGTTTCATGATGGCACGCCATTGACGTCGGCGGACATTAAGGCCACCTATGACAAAATCATTTTTCCGCCCGAAGGCGTGCCGAGTTCGCGAAAGGCGTTTTTCAAAATGGTTGATTCTGTTGAAGCGCCCGATGCCAACACAGTGGTATTCAATCTGAAGTTCCCATCAGGCGCGTTCATTCCGGCTGTAGCAACACCATTCAATTTTGTCTACAGCAAGAAAGATCTGGACGCCCATGGCTATGATTGGCACAAAAAGAACATCAACGGCACCGGACCTTATATCTTTATAGAGGATATCCCAGGCCAACATGTACTAGGTAAGAAGAACCCGAATTATCACTTCGAAGGAAGACCGTACCTTGATGGGTTCAAGGCGATTTCTGCACCGAAGATGGCTGTTCGGATCAACGCTATCCGTGGCAATCAGGCATCCATTGAGTTTCGAGGATTTCCGCCCAAGGCAAGGGACGATATGGTCAACGCGCTGGGTGACAAGCTGACAGTCCAAGAAAGCGACTGGAACTGCGTGCTGATGTCGACGGTCAACACCAAGCGGCCTCCATTTGATGATATACGGGTACGCCAAGCACTGACCCTCGCGGTCGATCGTTATGCGGGCTCGAAGTATCTGTCGCAGATTGCGATCGTCAAGACGGTTGGTGGTCTGGTATTTCCAGGACACCCGCTCGCGGCTTCGCAAGAAGAATTGGAGCAGCTGATTGGGTATTCCCGTGATATCGAAGCCAGCCGAGCCAAGGCACGAGCTTTATTGAAAGAAGCTGGGGTCCCGGAAGGATTTAAGTTTGTGTTCAACAACCGCGGTGTCGACCAGCCGTACAAGGTGGTGGGTACCTGGCTGGTGGATCAATGGCGCAAGGTTGGCCTGGATCCACAGCAGACGGTCAAGCCGTCACCGCAGTTCTACGCCACTTTGCGCAAACAGTTTGATTTCGATGTCTCCATTGATTTTAACTGTCAGTCGGTGATCAACCCGATAGCGGACGTGTCGAAGTTCCTGTGCAGTGCCGGCAATAACTATTCGCAGTGTGAAAGTCAGGAAGTCGAAGATCTTTATAACACCCTGATGCGGGCGGAAACCCTTGATGAGCAACGCTCAATCATGCGCCAATATGAGAAGGCGGCATTAGACTTCGCTAGCGGCGCCATCACGCTGTGGTGGTACAAGATCAACCCACACCGCGAGTATGTGAAGGGCTGGAAGATCGCTCCGAGTCATTACCTGAACCAGCACCTAGATAATGTCTGGTGCACCGATGGTAAGTGTTCGTAAACGATGTTTTGGCTGGTTCAGTGACTACAGAAGTAGAACACTGTTAACGTAGTATTTTGAGTTGAAGCGCCCGCCTGTCGCCTATACGGCGGCAGGCGGTCTTCTTTTCTGGCAAGAGAATGCATCGATATATCACCAAGCGCCTGTTACTGATTATCCCGACCTTGCTCGGTGCGGCGATGATAATTTTCTTTATGCTCCGGCTGATCCCCGGTGATGTATGCGAAGTACGACTGGCAGGTACCGGTCTATTCGTGGATGAGGCTGAGATCGAATTGTGCCGAGAAAAATTAGGCCTCACCAAACCCGTTCTCGTCCAGTTCTACAATTTCGTTAGTGGTTACCTCACTTGGGATTTAGGCGAGTCGATGTGGACAGGCAAACCGATTACGCATGAGATTGCCATACGCTTTAAGTTGTCAATCCAGGTTGCGATCATGGCAACGCTGGTGGCTGTGCTCATCGCGATCCCACTGGGTGTTATCTCTGCCGTTAAGCAGGACACTTGGGTTGACTATGTCGTGCGCTCGTTCAGCATTGCAGGCATTGCTATGCCGTCATTCTGGCTTGGCATCCTGATTATTCTTGGTCTTTTAATAGGCAGCCAGAAGTTTTTTGGTGAACCATGGATGCCGCCCATTTACTATGTCTCGCCGTTTGAGGATTTCTGGCGCAACATGTCGCAGTTAATATGGCCTGCCGTCGCAACCGGCTATCGGTATTCGGCTGTCGTCACCCGAATGACCCGATCAGCTTTACTGGAAGTATTGCGAGAAGACTATATTCGTACCGCAAGGGCCAAGGGCATGATTGAGAAGATCATTATCAATCGGCACGCCCTTAAGAATTCCATGTTGCCTGTGCTGACCATTGTTGGAATCGAATTCGCATTTTTAATGGGCGGTCTCGTGGTTACCGAGCAGGTGTTTAATCTAAATGGCTTGGGAAGGTTGTTTGTCGAGTCAGTCGGCGCGCAGGACTTTAATCTTACCCAACAACTGGTCATGCTGGTCGTCTTAGTGGCTGTGTTTACCAATTTTCTGGTCGATCTTGTCTATGCCTGGCTTGATCCGCGAATTCGCTACGGCTGAACGAGGACCTTTCGTTGGCAATTGCGCAAACAGCGATCGAGAATATCGTCCCCGAGGAGACTCGAGATCCCTGGTATGTGCAGTTCTGGGGTTTAGTTCGTCGACAGCCGCTAGGAGCTGCCGGCGGGCTGGTTGTTTTGATCATGCTTTTTGCTACTATTTTTGCGGAGGTTCTATCGCCTTACGACCCCGAAATGATCTCTTTCGAACACATGCTAGTGGCGCCAAACGCCGATTTCTGGATGGGGACGGATGCATTCGGTCGTGACATCCTAACCCGCATTATCTACGGTGCCCGCACGGCGCTGTTTGTTGGATTCACTGCCGCTTTTGTAGGCTCCACTCTGGGTTTAATTCTCGGCGTAGCGAGTGCTTACTTTGGTGGCATCTTTGATCTGGTCGTTCAACGCCTGGTCGATATTTTGATGGCCTTTCCATTGATCGTTCTAGCGCTCGCGGTTGTAGCAACCTTGGGTGCAGGCACTCTCAACGTTGTCATTGCTATTACGATTCCGTTTATCCCGCAGTGTGCGAGAGTCGTTCGCTCGAGCGCCCTCGCCATTCGAGAGATACCGTATGTAGATGCAGCGCGGGCGCTGGGTTTTGGACACAGTCGGATCATCTTGCGACACATGGTGCCCAACGTGATGGCGCCGTACCTGATCATGTTGACCACGTTCGTAGGCCACGCCATTTTGCTAGAAGCGTCGTTGTCATATCTCGGGTTAGGCGTGCAGGAGCCTACGGCAGCATGGGGTCTGATGCTGCAAGGCGGTGCCGAAGAGTTCGCAGAAAGCGCCCCGTGGGTCCCAATTTTCCCAGGCCTCGCGATCACGCTTGCGGTATTCGGGTTCAATTTGTTTGGTGACGCACTGCGTGATCTTCTCGATCCTCGACTGCGCGCACGATAACAAAAAAAAATCTGCGAAGATTCGGCTTCCGCCAGTGGTTTGGCTTGGATTAGCCAGCTCACACCGGCTGGTTACGCCAATCTAGCAGGTGGTTCTATGTCTGTAAGCGCGAGAGTTTTGTAGTATGAAACTGGCTATTCTTGATGATTATCTAAGCGTCGCGCTGAAAGTAGTGGATTGGTCCGCTGTTGAGCGACACGCGAAGATCAGTGTTTTTACTGAGCACCTGGGCGACGAGGATCAGGCAGCTCAAGCGCTTACCGATTTTGACATTGTGATCGTCATGCGCGAGCGCACCGGGTTTCCGGACTCCTTACTGACAAGGTTACCCAAACTCCGTTTGCTGGTGACGACCGGATTACGCAACCAAGCGATCGCTATGGAAACCGCGCGCGACTGTGGTATCGATGTTTGTGGCACTAACCTATTGGGGTATCCGGCTTCTGAGCATACCTGGGCGTTGATCCTGGCGCTGGTCAGGAAGATACCGCTTGAGAACCGTTCGATGCATGAGGGCGGGTGGCAAAAGGGTTTTGCGGGCGGCTTGCGTGGCAAAACCTTGGGGTTACTGGGGCTTGGCAAACTGGGGAGTCAGGTTGCCAAAGTGGGACAGGCCTTTGGTATGGAGACCATCTCCTGGAGCCAGAACTTAACTGACGCCCGAGCGCAGGAGTGCGGTGTCGCCAGGGTAGGCAAAGATGAATTACTCTGCCTTTCAGACATTGTTACGATCCACCTCGTGATGAGCGACCGCACCCGTGGGCTGATCGGTGCTCGAGAACTGAATTTGATGAAATCCAGCGCTTATCTAGTCAATACGTCCCGCGCGCCAATCGTCGATGAGACCGCCCTCGTAGATGCCCTCCAACGCGAGCTTATTCGTGGAGCCGGTATAGACGTATTCAGTATTGAGCCCTTACCGGTTGAACACTCACTTCGCGGGCTCGACAATGCGGTATTGACCGGTCACACTGGTTATGTCACTGAAGAGAACTTCACACTGGGATACCGAGAGGCAGTCGAAGACGTTCTCGCCTGGATTTCTGGCGGCCCGATCCGGTTACTTAATTAGGCGCCAGCAGAGAGTCGATAAGGGTCTGGAGTTAGGGGCCTGCTATTCCCCGTCTAACGCCCAGACCATGATCCAGTGGGTGAAGCTAAACAGTCGCTCGGTACTTTGTCATTTGGGTGCAAGCGATTAAGAGGCCTGGGTGGGGTCGGGTAGGACATCTGGCGACGCATCTGGATCACCAGCCCACCGCTCCATGGCATTATCGATGATCTCGCAGACCGGCGCACCAAGTTGCCCAAGCTCACGGGCTCGAAGATAAATTATTGATAACGTCGCCGCTGTCAGCTGAATCTGGTCACGCCGTCGTCTTGCATCACGATGGCGTTCTTTTAGCCAGATCGGAGATCCAGGGCCGGCTTTCGTCTTGGCCGCGGCGGAAAAGATTGCTGCCAGGTATTCAGTGACCATCAATGCGCAGGACTTACGATGTGGGGGCGGGTAGGCCACCTCATCTGACCGGATGATCGTTAGTGCATCCTTTTTAAGACGTTTCGCTTTTCTTTCGTTTCCGAACAGATTAAACATGGCGCCAGTCGGTTCTAAGTGATGGTCATCATGACGTTGTCTTCGTAAGCCTGACGAGCGGTAAGTCCGCGGTACCAGTGCTCAAGGCTGGGAAGAGCGGCCCGTTGGATATCCAGGTTGAACCATCTATAGGCCATTACCCCAACGGGGATATCACCAAAACTGAAGTGCTCTCCCGCCACATATCGGTGCTGAGATAAATGCTCATCCAGAATGCGCAGTGCGGCCTCGGTGTTGTTCCGGCCTGTGGAAATGGCTTCAAGATCCTGGTTCTGCGGGCTGGTTCTAATCAGATTCCAAAAAAGAGGACGAATCGCTGGAGCAAGAATGGTTTGTTGCCAGTCCATCCACTGCTGCGCCAGGGCGATCGACCAGGCATCTTTCGGCAACAGGCCATGTGGTTCACGGCTTTCGCATAGGTAGCGCACAATAGCGTTAGATTCCCAAAGGGTTCTGCCGTCATCGATCAAAGTCGGAATAGTGCCATTGGGATTCATTGCAAGGTATTTGGCGCTGTGGTTATGTCCAAACGACCCGCCGATGTCTTCGCGTTCATAAGGTAGGTGAAGTTCATCACAGGCCCACAATACCTTTTGTACGTTTGACGAATTCCTTCGGCCCAGGATGTTAAGCATGAAATGCTCCCCTTTAGTTGCTGGTCGCTATTATGGGTCGCAGTCCCATAGGGCCGCGAAAGCTCCAGTGCTACGCCGCTGATTGAGCTTAGCATGCTGGCTTTTGGGAAAATCATGCACGGGTGGGTTCATCTGCAGCTTGTATTGGCAGCAAAAGGACCAGCAAATAGGCGATCAGCACCATGGCCGCCAGGAAGTAAAACACGCTGGCTAACCCGTAGAAATCGGCAATCAAGCCTCCGATTGGCATGGCCACCACTGTCATAATCGCCTGGGTACCAAAAAGAATACTAGTCGTCGTTCCAAAATAGGTGGGCGGCGACAAATCCATCATCCAACTGTGTACCACCGGACGCACGGAAAAAAGGAAACATCCCGCGACCGTCACTACTGAAGTCACCACCAAAGTGCTGGGAAAAGGCGTGATCAGGGCCAACAGTGCCGCGCTGCCGGCAAGCCCCCACAGCATCACTGGCCGCCTACCAGCCCGGTCTGACCATATGCCGGCGACTGGGCCCGAAACCAAACCACCGATCTGCAATGCCATCATCACCATGCCCATCCAGATCGCGCCGGTTTTAAGTTCGTTAATCAGATAAAGCGGCAGGAATAGATACAAACCGTTCTGGGCAATATTCCGGCAGCCGGATGCAACCGCAAGACCGGTAATGGCGCGGTTGTGCAACAACGCCTTCAAGTCGCTAACAATGTCGACAAAAGATGTTGATTTTCCAGAAAGGGGCTGTGTACGACCTTCTTTTGGCAACAAAGTGAACCCAATCAGAAGGCCAATAAGCAGCACAGGGACTGTTGCAACAATGGAGGTTTGTTGCCATGAGTAAGAGGCTAATAGGACGCCCGCAGCAATCGGCGCCAGTGTGTCGCCCAGGTTGGCACCCAATGCATGTATTGCAAGGGCACGCCCCCGATGCCGTGGGTAATGTTCCGAAAGATAGGCAATCGCAGGCGGGTGCCATAAGTTGTTGGACATTCCCAGGAGAATAACCACCCCAAGAAATACCAGAAGGTGGCTGGTCCATCCAAAAGCAAGAAGTCCGAATCCCCCAATTAACAAAGACACAATCTGGAAAAGCATGCGTCGACCGGTAATGTCGACAAGCAGTCCGCTGCCGAAGTTGGCAACCCACGAACTGATGTGAAAAACAGACACCAATAACCCCGTGTCGGTATACGAGAGCCCCAGATCAGGCCCTATAAAGGGTATCAGCAGGTAGAAAAATGCTGCAATCCAGTGTATCGCACTGTGGCCAAGGCCAACAATGAAGGCGGGGCCTTGTTCGGCCCAGCTAATCTGGTTTGTTGACGCGGCTTTGCTCACATCCCGGGGAGGTAGCGTTCGCACAATCGACAATGGTGCACCATAATAGTATCCGGCGGCTGAGTTAAACGAAAAAAGAAACCGGGCCGCAGCCGCCGAGGAAACAACAATGGGACGTAATGCTATCAGATGTGGGGCCGACGAGTGGATTGGGTATGGGAATACCGACTGCCTAGGTATCACGACATGACTCAAGAAAGCGAATCACTACCCCTTGCCAGATTCACAGTGCTGGATTTGACCCGGGTCCGTTCTGGCCCAACCGCGGTTCGCCAGTTGGCAGATTGGGGGGCAAACGTGATCAAGATTGAATCACCGGAACATATGGATACTGAAAGCGGCATGGGCGGCGCTCGCCACGGGCCTGATTTTCAAAATATTCACCGCAATAAACGCAGCATGACCTTGAATCTGAAAGATCCTAAAGGGCATGAAATTTTTATGCGTTTGGTCGAATCGGCAGACGTGGTCGTAGAGAACTTCCGCCCTGAAGTGAAAAAACGTCTAGCAGTGGACTATGAAACACTTGATGCATGTAACCCCCGTATCATCCTTGCCAGCATTTCTGGTTTTGGGCAAAGCGGTCCATATGCCAACCGGCCAGGGTTTGATCAGGTTGCCCAAGGAATGGGCGGGCTGATGTCCATTACCGGTTTGCCGGGCCAAGGACCCGTACGGGTCGGTGTGCCTATCGCAGACCTCGCTGCAGGGATGTATGCAGCGATCGGTATTCTTATTGCGTTATTACAACGCGATGAAACCGGAAAAGGCCAGTGGGTGCACACCTCGTTGTTACAAGCACAGATTGCTATGCTTGATTTTCAAGCAGCGCGTTGGCTCATCGACAACGAGGTTCCCTCACAGGCTGGAAATAATCACCCTACGAGCACACCAACCGGCGTATTCAAGACAGCCGACGGGTTTATTAATGTCGCCTGTTCCGGAGAGCTCATGTGGAAGCGTTTGTGCACGGTGATCAAGGCGGATGTCCTGATAGAGATGCCGGCCTATCGTAATGAAGCGTCGCGACTGCAGAACAGAGAGCAGTTGAACGATACGCTGAATTCCTATCTGGCAAACAGAAGCAGTAATGAATGGATCGAGGAGATGAATCATGCCGGGGTTCCTTGCGGCCCGATTTACACCATCGATGAAGTGTTTTCGGACCCTCAGGTTCAGGATTTGGATATGGCAGTCACCGTGTCCCATCCGCAACTCGGTCAATTGAACCTGGTAAGAAACCCGGTGAGCATGCCCGGAGTACCCAGTGTTGCGTATACCGCGACACCAGAGCGGGGACAGCATACTGAAGCCGTATTGATTGAATCTGGTCTTACCAGCGAGGAGATCGCAGCGCTACGAAAAGATGGTGTGATCTGATCCGTTAACGGCCTGTTAGTCAGCGGCCCTTAAAATGTGGTTTTCGTTTCTCACGAAATGCCTGGCGACCTTCCCGGTAGTCATCACTGTCAAAACACCGAGCCGCCAGCGTCTCGATTTCGGCCAGATCACGCTGCTCTGGATCCTTTAGAGCTTCCGCGACCGTTCGGTTCGCTGAATAAATCGTCAGTGGGGCATTAGCCGCAATCCGGGCAGCATATTCAGTGACATAACTTTTAAGCTCAGCGACGGGCACCACCCGGTTAACCAGGCCCATCTGTATTGCTTCTTTGGAATTAAACCGACTTCCCGTATATAGGAACTCTCGTGTGAAAGAAGGCCCAATCAGTTGCACCAGGGGATATATATCTTCCCATCGGTAAGCTAGCCCGAGTCTGGCAGCGGGAATAGCGAACACTGCGTTGTCAGCGGCGATACGTATATCACAGTGGATAGCGACACTTGCACCACCGCCAATACAATAACCTTGGATCATCGCGATCGAAGGTTTTGTGAGTTGATCCAGCGCTGCTACGGCTGCCTTAACTGTCAAGTTGTATTCGTCGGTTGTACTTTTGGAAGATCGCTTTTTCTCAAACTGAGAAATATCAGCACCCGAAGAAAATGCTTGATCGCCCTGGCCTGTGAGAATCACTACGCGAATGTCGTCATCGTCACAAAACTGTTTCATGATGCGAGGGATCGCCTCCCACATCTCAAAGGAAATTGCGTTCTTTTTTTCGGGTTGATTAAGGATGATCCAGCCGATGCTATTGGACTTATTTACTATGATCTTGTCTGTTAACTCGGTCATGTCATTCTCTAAGAAAGTGTAATGAGGCGTGCGGGGTTTTTGAACAGAAAACCGATCAGAAAAATCAGCGCTCCGAACAGTCCCGAAGCTGTTGTTCATATGACAGAAAAACTGATTATCACGGATTAAACGGCGCAAAGGCAACGGCCGTGTTTAAGCACAAGCCGCCAGCGGGTTCACCCCCTTAATGTCCGCTTGCCACAAGGATGACTCCTGGGACAATTAAAAGCAATGCCAACACAATTCGAAGTGTGAGTGTCTCCCGGCGGAAAACGAACAAGCCTAAAAGCAAAGTGAAAACCGGAGATAAAGCAACGATTGGAATAATTTTGACCACATCTCCCATGTTCAACGCTGTATTTAAAGACCAGATGGAAATGCCGTTAACGATGCCACCGCAAAAGAACCAGAGCAAACCGGGAGTCCAGCGTAGCCGGGCAGGCGTCCGCTTTCTTTGCCCGAGCGCCGAGCCAAGTGCAATCACCAGCGACACAGAATAGGACACCAGGCCCGCAAATAGAGGGTCGGGGATAATATCGAGCCCCAGTTTTGTCAGCGCGTGACCAAGTGCACGAAGCACTGCTGCACCGACGGGAAGTGCCAGGGCCCAAACCGGCCAAGTGCTTTTGGCCTCGCTTTTACGGGCCAGCAACCCGATAGCGAGGACAATAGTGAGTGTGCCCAGAGCTATTGGAATTGTGAGAGTCTCACCGAGAATAACAATTGCAAAAAAGGCAGCGAACACCGGGGCGGTTGACGCCAGGATGCTGGTCAGCGTCGGGCCAAGGTGGCGTATGCCGGAAATTGCGAGATTGGATGTGAGAAACGGCCGGAACACTCCGACCAGTGCGAAGATCACTACCGCACTAGTACCCCAGTACCATAGTTGCAAAAACCAAGGCGAGAAAAGCCAAAACAATACGGTCGATCCAAGCATCGATATAAGTGCGCCAGTCTGGCTGCGCCCATATTTCAGCCCGAGGTTTTGCAATTGCACGCCAACCGCAAATAGAAACGCCGACGCGAATGCCAGAACGACTGGTGTGGTTAAGTTGATTTGATTAATACCCAACTACGGCCAGCATGCGCCAGCGATAACATAAGAAAAACTTAAAAAGCCCAGCGCTGCCAGCAGAGCACTACCGGTGCTGGTAGTCAAAAGTATCGCATCTCCAACCAGCGCAGTAAACTACCGCACGGTCCAAATTAACCAGGGGATGATATTAATGCGGTCTGTATCGGCGGTAACGCTTAAGGAACAACTCACAGGGGGTGAGGAGCTCGCCCTTGTAGATGTCAGAGAAGAAGGGGCGTACGCCAGGTCGCATCTGCTGTTGTCGGTTTCGATTCCGCTCGACCGTCTTGAGGTCTTATTTGCCGGATTGGTACCAAGACACAGCACTCCGATCGTTTTGTGTGATGATAACGATGGCTGGACTTTGATCGCAGGCAATCGATTGAAGGAATTTGGGTACTCCTCGGTCAGTTATCTTAAGGGAGGCATCCAGAGTTGGAGTGACGCCGGCTACGAGTTGTTTTCAGGTGTCAATGTTCCGAGCAAGGCGTTTGGGGAGTTTATCGAGCACGAATATCGTACACCTCATCTGCCTGCGCAAGCGTTGAAAGAAAAAATCGAAGCTAATGAGAATATTGTAGTGCTCGATAGTCGACCACTGCACGAATTTCGCAAAATGACTATTCCCGGAGCGATCTGTTGTCCAGGCGCGGAACTGGTCTACCGACTCCCAGATCTTGTAAGCGACCCCCAGACACTGGTAGTTGTTAATTGTGCCGGAAGAACGCGAAGCATCATCGGCGCCCAATCCCTGATCAATGCGGGTATTACCAATCGGGTGACCGCCCTGAAGGATGGGACAATGGGATGGCATCTTGCGGGGTACACCCTCGAAAATGGCAGCGAAAGATCAGCACCAGAGATCTCGACGGCGGGGTTGGAAAAATCCCAAGAGTATGTTGAAAAAGTTCGCCAGAGATTTCAAATCAGAACCATCAACTGCCAGCAATTGAAACTGTTGCGCGAGGCATCGACCAAGCGATCACTGTTCTTGTTGGATGTACGCTCGCCGCAGGAGTTTCACCAGGGACATATGCCTGGGTCGAAATCTGCGCCCGGTGGACAGTTGGTGCAGGCCACTGACGAATATGTTGGGGTACGTAATGCCCAACTGGTCCTGATAGATGACACCGGTGTGCGGGCGACAATGACGGCGTCCTGGTTAATTCAGATGGGTTGGCGCGAGGTATATGTGCTCGAGGACGGATTAAGCGGCGATTCCTTAAGGACCGGGCCTGAAACGTCACGACTGCTCGGTGCGGATAAGTTGGTCGCTGCGATGATCACCGTTGCGGCGCTGGAAGGTAGGCGCGCCAAGGAGGAAATAGAGATATTCGACGTAGCAAACAGTTTGGTGTTTCGGGATGGACATCTGCCCGGCGCCCACCGAATATCCCGTACCGATATCAGTGAGATCGCAAGCCGCGCAGCGTCTTGGGATTCGACTGTTGTCATTACCTCTTCGGACGGCACCATAGCCGGATTTGCTGCTGCGGAACTACTTTCAAGTGAACCGCATCGACAGATCCTGGTGTTACAGGGAGGGACTGACGCCTGGCAAGCAGCTGGCCACCCGATCGAGCAAGGCGCTGATCCGTACGATGGCGAATCAGCGGGAGATGTCTGGTACCGGCCTTACGAAAGAGCCGATGCTGTTGAGGCGGCAATGCAAGCTTACCTGGATTGGGAGGTCGATCTGGTCGATCAGGTGGCCAGAGACGGTACGGCCATGTTCCAGAAAAATCCCAATGCTACCGATAAAGTGACCTAGCAAGATAAACGAGCCTTGCCAGACAGAGGCCACAGCGTTTCTCAAAGAAGGCCAGTAGCGCCAGTGCGTTGTTATTGATTAGGGTTAATGGGGGAGTAAATGACAGATTGGGACGTCATTGTCGTGGGCGCAGGTAATGCGGCTTTTGCTGCGGCAACAGCCGCTAAAGAGCAGGGCGCGTCAGTTTTGGTTCTTGAGTGCGCGCCGCAAGAAGAGGCTGGAGGTAATACTCGATTTACCGCCGGGGCAATGCGATTTGCTTATGATGGACTTGATCACCTGCAGCGATTGATGCCGGATCTCACCGCCGAGGAAATCCGGAAAACCGATTTTGGCCAGTATTCGGAAGAAGCGTTTTTTGATGATATGGGGCGTGTGACCCAGTACCGCACCGATCCAGATCTTTGCGAGGTGCTTGTCACGCGCAGTCGGGAAACCATGTTTTGGATGCAAGACAAGGGTATCCGTTTTGCACCCATATGGGGGCGCCAAGCTTTCCAGGTTGATGGTAAGTTCAGGTTCTGGGGCGGTCTGACGGTTGAGGTGTTGGGAGGGGGGCCGGGATTGTTTGCGGCCTGGACGAAGATTGCCGATCGAGAAGGTATCGAGGTTCGTTACCAGACTCGGGCGGTGTCCCTACTGTTTGATGGCGCGGTGGTTACTGGTGTGCGTGTCAAAAGCGTAAACGAGTCTCTGGCGCTTGAGGCCAAAACCGTAATCCTTGCAGCCGGCGGTTTTCAATCTAATGTCGAGTGGCGGACCCGTTATCTTGGCCCGGGATGGGATTTGGCAAAAGTGCGAGGCACCCGATTTAATACCGGTGACGGTATTCGAATGGCTCTCGATATAGGCGCGATGCCGTATGGAAACTGGTCAGGCTGCCATGCGGTGGGGTGGGAGAGGAATGCGCCTGAGTTTGGCGACCTGAGTGTAGGCGATGGATTTCAGAAACACAGTTACCCATTTGGAATTATCCTTAATGCCCACGGAAAGCGATTTCTCGACGAGGGAGCCGATTTTCGGAACTATACATACGCCAAATATGGCCGGGAAATTCTCTCCCAGCCCGGCCAATTCGCCTGGCAGATATTCGATGCGAAAGTAACTCATCTGTTACGGGATGAATACCGGATCAAGCAGGTCACCAAGGTCAGCGCAAACTCCTTAGGGGAACTGGTGGAAAAACTCGAGGATGTTGACGCTTTGAATGCCCTGGAAACAATACATGCCTACAACGCTTGTGTTGATCCCGAGGTGCCGTTTAATCCTAATATTAAAGACGGGCGCTCTACGAAGGGGTTGGGCATTCCAAAATCGAATTGGGCAAACACTATAGATCAGCCCCCCTTCGTTGCCTATGCCGTCACCTGTGGTATTACTTTCACCTTCGGCGGTTTGCGTATTCAAACCAACGGCCAGGTATTGGATGTAGACATGCGTCCGATCCCGGGTCTTTATGCCGCTGGAGAATTAGTCGGGGGCGTGTTTTTTAATAATTATCCGGGCGGAACGGGCCTGACGGCCGGTGCGGTGTTTGGCCGCATTGCAGGGACGAGCGCCGGCGGGGTAGTGTGCAATGAGTAACCGCTCTCAAGACAGAGCGAATAAGGTCCAGGGCCGGAGGTACAAACCCAGATGCGGTAGCGTCTGTGGATATTTGAGTTGGGCTCGCCTAGCCAGATCAATGCCTACTTGCAACTACTGGCGATTGCAAAATATCGATAAGTGACAGTTGTCTCGCCGCGGCGGTTTATATTTTCCCGATAAGTTGTTGATTCTTTTTCTCGACGGTGGCCGTTAGGGAAAAACAGGGGATCGTCGAAACCTGGACCAGATGTTTGCTAAACCGGGAGCGCTGAGCGCAGAACTCGAGCTAAATGAACAGCACTCCGGCCGGTGCCATGGGTAATTTGTTGACGACAACTCACACCGTTGGCAATGATCACGGCGTCATCTCCCAGTTGGCGAATTTGCGGCAAGAGGTCTAATTCTGCCATACGCATGGAAACGTCATAGGTTTCTGATTGGTAGCCGAACGCGCCGGCCATACCGCAACAACTCGATTTCAGAAGGCGCGGTTGTATTCCCGGTATCAACCCCAGGACTTCCTGAGCGGAAGGCAAAGTGTCAAAGGCTTTTTGATGGCAGTGCCCATGTATCGCCACTTCAGGTGTAGCAAGTGGTTTAAATTGTGGATTAAAATTTCCCGCGATATGTTCCTGGTGAAGAAATTCTTCCAAAAGCATAACCTGGGAGAAGTCGATGTTGGCTGCCGCTTCTAGGTTAAGGGCGGGGATCTCATCGCGTAGGGTTAATAAACACGAAGGCTCAAGGCCAAGTACCGGAATTCCCTTTTCAAGATAGGGGCTCAGAGTCTGGGTCAGTCGGGTGGCCTCCTCGCGAGCTTGATCGATCATACCGACTGAAAGAAAAGTTCGACCGCAGCACAATGGACGGCCAGGATCTGATTTTGGAAGATGAACCTGGTATCCGTGGGCAATGAGTACCTCGATAGCATCTTTGGCATTGTCAGGTTCAAACCAGTAGGTGAAGGTATCGACAAGTAATAAAACTGCTTTGCCTTGAGCTGGCCCGAAGACCTGTTCGCCTAAAAGAGCGCTGTCGCTTAAAAATCGTGGCAGTCGGCGGTGTCGGCTGATCCCGATAACTTTTTCTCTTAACCATGGAATTCCAGGGATTCGGTCGAGTATTGGCAAAGCCCAGCTGGTAAAACGAGCATAGTAGGCATACCGCGGCAGAAAACCGATGATCCGGTCCCGCAGACCCGGTTTATGTGTTTTTGCTCGCAATGCATTGACTTCTATTTTCATTCGGGCCATGTCAACGCCGGTAGGACACTCCCGCTTACACGCCTTGCAACCAACGCACAGCGACATGCTTTTGGCTACCTCGTCCGAACTCAGGGCATCGGGACCTAATTGTCCGGAGATTGCCAGGCGCAAGGTGTTCGCCCTCCCTCTGGTTACATGCGCCTCGTCGCTGGTCGCACGGTACGAAGGACACATCACAGAGGCATCGCGCTTGCGACAGGCACCGTTGTTGTTACACATTTCGATCGCACCCGCTATTCCTCCCCACTCAGACCAGTCAAGCTGGGTATCGGGTGTCCCTGTATGGTAGTGGGGTTGATAGCGAAACAGGGATCGATCGTCCATTTTCTGTGGGTCTACGATCTTTCCCGGATTCAACAGTCCGGTTGGATCAAACATTCGCTTTACCGACTCAAAAGAACGAATCATGCGATCACCAAACATCACCGGATGAAATTCGGATCGCACAATTCCATCGCCATGTTCGCCGGAATGCGATCCTTTGTACTCACGGACCATTGCAAAGGCTTCTTCAGCAATTGCCCGCATCTTGCGGA